>JGI24158J21664_10000838_pt1 | contig 31312 bp, 20 predicted proteins | sample Ectturendosymbi3_FD_21664 | JGI IMG/M metagenome (IMG submission 21664)
TTTTAAAAAAAAATTTTTTTTTTTTTTTTTTTTTTTTTTTTAGGTTTTCATAGATGGGGACAATCTAAACCTGATTGAAACATACTTTAAAACGTTTTTAAATATTCAACTTGTGCTTTTAATTCAGTTCAAACATCAGTCGACCAATGTTCTTCAGCAAAACCTCTAGGCTATCAGTCATTCTCAATTTACGCATCATAGCAAGTGGCAACCAAATGAAAAGGTACTCACATGCCATGAGTAAAGCAAGTCTTTCTACAGTGTTACTTTTTTAGGCATCCGAAATCATGTGTCGTCCAGAAAGCACCTTTTTTCAAAGATCTAACTGTTCTTTTCTTAAATCTTATCATTCTTCGTTGTTCTGGAGACAGTGGTCTACAGCTTTCTAGAGACCTTCCGCTTTGCGGAACAGTTGACAGAAATGTAGATTTTATAAGTTGCCCGTTGAATGTATTTTCAGATCTAGCAGTGTAAGCAACCGTTGGTTGTATTATAATACAGTAGGCGATCCCAATACCGACTTCGTAAATGATTGTCTTTCAAATAAGCTCCCGCTTGGAAGTGAACTCAATCGGCAACAGTCGCTGTGTTTTGCGAAACTCACGATTTCACTAAACCAGAGTTTTAGACACAGGATCAATCACCTTACTCAGTAGAAAATCGCTTAAGCAGGGACGCCGGAGAGCAGTGGAATGACGATGGCATTTCCCCCACCCTTTCAAAAGGCCGGCAACGGGAGCTTGTCATAACAGAATCATAGCTAATTTCATGGTTTATCAAGACCGACTTGAAACAAATTTATTGCTGCTTTTGGCGCACCCAGAAAAATCAGAATGGTTTTCCATAATTTCTGCTATTATTTTTGAGGACAAGATTTTGATGCACAGAAACAGACATATTTGATAACGATTTTTTTGTTATTGACAAGTTTTCATTGCCCTCAACGTTTTACTGTCCCCGCTGTCCTACCGCTCCCCGGCGTTCCTGCGCTTAAGCCAATGGTCTTTTGATTAAGAAATGTACGTGTTTGTTCATCCTTGCCATGACTTTTTGCAATATTTCAACCAGTAATTCCTAACTTACCGCAGTTTGTTCCATTGAAGCCAGGTGGGCAATGGCACATGTAATTGTTCAGTTTGTCCTCACAAGTTCCGTTGTTCTGGCATGGATTTGATTCGCATTCGTCCAGTTCTGTCAATGATAAGTTTTCGATTTATTTAGCAAGATGTGGCAAAAAATAAAAAGAATCCGCCTGGGCCACTCAGACGTGAAGCCCTTTTTCAGCCAATTTTCCGTCGCACAGATCATTTCCGCGCAATATCCAGAAGTCCATCCTCAGAGTTCAAGTTAAGAGAATTCCGAAGAAATAGAGTCGACCCCTTTTTAGGTACGCACCCGTCCGCAGGACTGATAAACACGCAAAAATTTGCCACAAATTGTGGATTCACTTTTTTCAGCAAGTTGAGCTTCGAGCAACATTTAAACAAGTCGTGCAAAGTCATCGGATGAATAGAAAAGTTTGTAGCATAATCATCCAAAAACGTTGTCTAGAACAAAAAATGGCAGATAAAATCACAGCAGGAAAATTGAACCAATTGAACGAATGCCTCAATGGGTGAAATCATAAGGACACCAAGGTTTGACATTGTGTCGTATCAATACCTTATAAACGCTCCTACCGCCTAAACTCGCACAAACCATTCAGATTCAAGTGGCGTACTGCGGAAGTTAACTTACTTGCATTCAAGTGTAATTCAATGGTTATAAATCTCAAAGTTATTCACTAACTGCCTATACGGTTTCACTGCAATGATCAGAAAATGTTAATCATAACCCACTGCGTGGTTTCTTTTACTTTTTGACTGTACAGAGGCAATTTGCAGGAGGCCCAGAATAACCTAAAATAACCAAAATATATTTTCAGTTCACATCGCATTGTATGAGAACACTCGGTTTGGAAAGCGCTGTAAAAATAAGACCCTTTGAATATCGTGTCCAAAAGTCAGTGAAATACCACTTCCCAAAAATTATCTCAAAGTTTTCAGCGTTTCTTAACATAGTGAATGTATGGGAGGTTTTAGCCTCAGATTTCAACCTATTCGATTATGTCATGTTCGATTATGCCTAGTTGAAGTTGTAAAACTAGCTTTAGCTTTTTGTAGAAACAAGAAATATTGAAGTACAGTAGCCTACACGGCCGGGTGCTGTTGACATTTTGAAATAGAACTCGGTCGCAGTGTTTACTCCTCCTTACCCACATCGCAATCAATTCCTGTGAATCCAGGATCGCACTCCTTCCTGCAGATGTACTTGTTTACCTGGTCAACGCACACAAGGTCATCTTCACAGGGATTCGAAGCACATTCGTCAATATCTTGAAAATGAGACATTTTTAAAGGATAGGAAACGCAATATACTTTCTTCAATGAGGCCTAAATACGACGAACAGGCATTTGCCTAAACCTTTTGAGCTCGTGTAAATCATTGGTGACAAAATTAGTACAAAAAGCTTCACCTTTCACTAACAAATACTGCTTGATGCTACTCTTACTTTTGGAACTTTCACCGTGCTAATATTTTCAAGTCGTAAATGCAAAAAGATATTGTAGTTCTTAATCTTACAAGCAACCGATGCACATTTTTGTTTTCAACAGTGCTATTTTTTACCAAAAGCTCATCTGTCATAAACCATGAAAAACTGGTCTAGTGTTTACTTCAGAAGCTATGCCACAATTGTTTCTCGAATAGCCAAATAAAATTTTTTTGCAAGGAGACGGTTGGCCAAATCACTTAATTTCGTGGCAGTTTCCTATTAAATCGGTAAATTTTGGGATTGAGTGTTCATTCACATTACACGCGCAACATTTACTCAACTTGTAAGGATTTCTTTCATCAGCTACATGCGGTTAACTGAATGAAACAACTTCTTAATTTTTATTGCAAAACAGGTGATATAACTTATGCAAGCTGCTCACCTTTGCTGCACGTTTTTCCTCGGAATCCTGGTGCGCAAGTGCAAGTAAACTCCTCACCCCACGCTATGCAAGTACCACCATTTTCGCAAGGATTGGGAATGCACACATGTTCTCCTGCGATATAAGTACATCATGCTATCTTACACACTTTCATCTGCCAGGACGTGGTTTGCGTTAATCGATCATTTCAAGTGTGAATGCCAGTGATCAACAAAACAGCGAATTTACTGCAATGAATGCCTTGTAAAAATATGAGAGTGTTTTTACTGCACTCTCGCTTGTGATGAAACTTTTTAGGAGTCTTTGTTTCGTCGAAGAAAGCAAACGCTTTCTCCCAAGTTGATAATTTTAGCTGTGTAGGTATCTTGGTTAAATCTTCTGCCATGTTCTTTTCTTGATTAGCCATCAGTGATGAATACCTACACGGGCCAGCACATCTGTTTCACCAGAAATTTCAGACATTCTTTGTTTGTTCTTCACTTCATTGAAAATCTTTGCAGTGAATCACCAAACGTGTTACAAAACAATCTCTACATTCACGGTTGATCAATTCATTTTTCAAAATCAAACATTCTTGTCATTTCATGCAAATAACCGACAGACGTGAGTGCGGTTTTGCTGCAGCCTTATGATACATTTTTCTGTAAGTTTTTTTGAAGAAAAATGTTCAAAATATATAAGTTCGTTTTGTAGAAAGGAATGTACAAGTGAAGATCAAAAATTTCATCATGACTTTTATTAGATTTTCCCTTGCTTATGCAGTTTATGATCTTAAGACGAAAGTATAAGATTATTTCAACTAAAAGTTTTGTTTTCTTGACATTACTTCTCAAGTAACGAAGATAGAAAGTGTAATTGATCAAAACTGTTTCTGGATACAGTGGCGAAATCTCACATTTGCACAAGACTAAAGATGTTTTTAACGCTATTATAAAGTTTATTAGGACATGGGTGCAGGATCTCTTGCGACCAGAAGTATTCCTTTTGCATGAAAAAGGAATCGTCCGCAGAACATGAATCAAATTAGAACAGCATGGAGTTGTTTTACAATAAAAGCTTCAGTTATGCGGTTTGCTGTCCCGACCCTGTATCGTTACGGATTTTGAGCTTCGTAGTTTTCGATTATTTCAAATATTTGCCTATCAAGCTGACAAATTACTGAGATGTTGTTAAGAGATTTTATGTCATTTTCTCAAACAGTTGTGGAAGTGATAAAAAAAGAAAAATCAAGTTCACCCTCATCGATTTGGCAAACACTTGTTTAGGACTGTTTGATAGACAATTCTCAGATCTGTCAAAAAGATTTAAAAGCTGCACCAGTTTGAAGGCAGACCTTCCAGTGCCACGCATGGTTGATTTTTTTGGATACGCGGTTCTGCGATTGGTGAAATTTGCTGCCATGTTGCGCAACCTTTACTGAGACACCGGAAATGGCTTGTCTCTGCACAAGGCAATTCGTGAAATGTGCAGTAGAAACAAAGTGACCTAGTCAAGAGTGACATGCTTGGCCAGGCCATGGGAGAGACCGAGTTTGAAATTTTGTAATTTGTTTATAGTATCTAGTTCAATAAGGCGTCATTGTAACTCTTGGAAGAACAGAAGGGTTGTTTGAAAAGACTCTTGTATAGTTGAGCAATTTCAAAACAAAAAAATTGTTTGAGAAATGTGTATAAGTTTCTTGGTGTTGCGTCCAGCAACCTTTGCGTTTGCGAAATACAAGCTTTTCTAATTTAGGCAGGTCCTACTGACGTGTGGACAGCGAGAACATTTGAGTTAACTTCGCCTTAAAACGCATAAATACGTAGTCAGTTCTACAATATGTATCTAGTTATGTCATAGCTTAAATATAGAAATGACAGACTTGGCAACGTAAGCAAGGCCAATGTTTTATTTTGTTGGCTAGTTTAGAGCTTTCTTATCAATTGCAGCAAACAATCCCAATTATTTCATCTAACCTCAGATCCCTTTTTCGGCTATGTCATGTTAATGCGAGTTTATAGCCGCAACCTTTCAAATACAATAATTACAAATTCTCGTGTGGTAATACGTTCATCAGCGAAATAGCGTTATTCGTATATGACCAGATCGGCTGGACACTCGTGGACTGCTTTCTCGAATAGGACCAGCAAAAGAAAGTGACGAACAAAGGTCTCTGACAAAGATGAGCAAGATTTTCTTTGGAACTTGCTGCAAACCGGTACAAAGTACCAACAAAGTTTGTTTGCCTGCCAAAGCACTTTATGCTACCTGGGAGGAAGATTTTCGTTTTATCTGTTTTGCACTTTTTCTCTTCCACGCCCTGATCACTGCTGATCTAATTATGCTTAGGACAGTGGTTACCAACCTGGGGTACATGGGCCATAGGGGTACATTTGTCTATCTGATGGGGTACATTTATTGTACAGCCGCAAAAAATTAACATTGAAACATAAAAATGGAGTTTATTTATAGTACTAAAAATCTGAACTTTTTATTAAAAATTCAGTGAATTTTTGTTATTTTACTCTGCCTTCTTGTCATAGGAAATTTTAGGAGCATATGCTCATCTGTCGAAATGTCAGCTAAATTATAATGTTATATTTTACTTGAGAGGTTTGATGGGAGTAGTTATACGGCAACATTTTGGAAGCTGATCAGCGAGTTTTCTATTCGGGTCTGGTTGAACAAAGCTATCACACTCATTGCGCGACTTTGGCTTAACTTTATAGCACGCTCGTCAGGAAGTTTACATCGTTTTGAAATATAATCTCTTTGAGCAAAATTTTAAACGTTTGTGGATATGATGTTAAGAGCTCATTTCAATAAGACGCTATGAGTCCATTTCAACAAACTTTAAGTTTTATTCCATGAAAATATTAGGTATCTGATAAATAGGTTATCAAGCAAAAATACGAAGACATAAAAAGAGAGATGATTTGTTTCTGCCACGCACGTGTATTTGATAGTTTACATCAAAAATTAATCCCAAACATCACTGATAATATATAAAGCAAATATTAAAGTTTGTGTTATTTCGTCTATCTCGTCGCACCAGACGTGTGATAAAATATTTGTGAATGAAATCGCTGGGCCATGGAAATTTTACTTTTACTTGGATAGACTTCAAGATCTCATATGTGATAACTTCCGCTTCATCCAGCACTTCGTGTTTATGAGTGAAACAAGAAAATGGCTTCCTTGCGTTGGATTACTCACCAACAGTATTTTTATTGGTATTGCATATGCAACAATCTTCAAATGAATAAACAACTAAATAAACCGATAAATCAAAATTGGCAATTGAAATCCTTTTGTTTCTGCACTTTTAGAATATTTAAAAAAAATTTTTTGCAATTCCTTACTTGGTAAAGCGTTAATCGCCATATTTGAAAGTTGTTTGACTAAATCCTATAGTTGTATCAAAGAATGGATAACTGTTATGTTAAAACTTTAACTTGAATTGTTATCACTCAGGAATAACAGGAATAATGAAACATTTTGTTGCCAATTTTAGTCATGATTAATGCTACGCACGAAGATAAACGGTAAAGCAACAATCAAACGATTGTCTTTTGCAGTGGAACGACCTGCTTACTGTTTTCATGTGCAATATTATTTATTTCATATTTTATGGTTTTTCAAATCCTGCTGCTACAAATTTGCAACGCTTGTCCACGGTTTAACCCTGAACATAAATTTGATCACCAGAAAAATACCAAAAGAACAAAAACGCAAACATTGGACAGATGTATGTATTCGGTTGATCTATGAGACAATATTATCATATTTATTAAAAAATAGCACCTCTATTGTACATAATGCGAAGATTTATTGAAATGAAAGCTAACGTAATTATCAAAAACGCTTTATGAAACTTCATTTATTTGTGTCACCAAAGGATGTATATACACAACTACACATGTCTGTATACTTTCTCCTTCTCTTCCTTTTTCAGCTGATGTTTTGCACAAGGAAATATAGTTAAGTGCATAGAATAAAATAACATTGATACATAAAAAACACCCTCTTTCGCATGTACTGCGCTAAATAATTTCAGCCTGATATCACTTTTTGCAGCCATTGCCACATCACCACAAACATCTCGGCTCAGACCCGCCACCGCTAGTGATACCTTCTTCACAAAATTCGCCATCGAAGCCGTCGTGGCAAAAACACATCATTTCACCGCCACCCAAATCAACACATTCTCCTTCGTTCTTGCACGGGTTAGGATTGCAAGGGTCGTTTGGATCGCCTTGTTCTTCAACTGGAATCCACGGAAAAACATGTTTATGTTCAACAACCTCGAATCGACCATTCTGTCACTTCGTAAACAAGTTGCTTTGAGCATAATAAAAAATTTGTGTGTCTTTCGAAAAACTTTGACAGTTGATTAAGTCCTTGTTGAGCCCCGCAACGTTTTTGCAAGTTTCATTCTTCTGTAATTTTTATTATATGTTCGTACTCATAACTAAACCGAATAGGTGCAAAAGTTCAGTTTTCACCTCACATAAATATTTTTTCATACATAAAAAATGTACACAGTATGCATGCTTCATTGCTGTAGTAAGAATGCTGATAAATGAGCTGCCTCTTTTCCGTTTGGTGAGTTTCATGGGGTTTGTTCAACTCACCTATTTGCGGCGCATTCTCACACCTTGTTCCCGAATAACCGCCAATGCACGTGCAAACGTATGAGTTTAAGCGATTGCTGCATCTGCCTCCATTTAAACATGGGTTCGAAGCACATTCGTCCACATCTGTTTAAAGATATCTTGTGATTTGTTGCTTGAAATTGTGTTGCGAAACGTCTATGACGACTATTTGAATAAGAGCTGATTGATTCTATTTGAATAAGATCTGATGATGCCTACTTCATAGGCGAAACATATACTCTGTAAGATCTTAGTGTCTGATTCTTTGCTGAGAAAGGATTTCTTTCCATAGACAGCGTCTCTGACGAATGTAGAATTTCCGATCAAATGTTGGTGAGCTGGCATCGTCATCCAGGAAGAACAACGCATTGTGATAATAAACTTAAAAACACACGACTGTGAATTTCATTTTTGCAAACAACCCAAAATCAGAAAAATTTTCCAGTACAAGCGACAGTTTTTATGAACCTACTCGACTGGTTCAGAACGCAATTAAAATGTTTTGAAAACCGATTGCAGTTAAACACAAGTCAACCTGTGCTTTATTCTTAAACCAAACCTTGGCCACGCCAATAACCTGTAATGCTACTTTGTTTTATTGCAGTTTTGAGTTAATAATGCAAGAAAAGCTCTTTCATTAATTTAATACCACATCTTTGCCTCACATGAACAAAGCGCAAAGTTCAAGTCGAAACCACCACCTCAACCACCACGTAAAACCAGGTGACCATTACCCTGAGTACAAGTGCGCCCTCTGTAACCCGGTTTGCAGAAACACTTGAACCCGTCATCAGCTGCTTGACATGTACCTCCGTTTCGGCAGGGGTTGGGAGAGCAAGGGTCTTCTATCTCTATATAAGAAATGCTTTATGCTCAAACAAATGCAATCGAAACTTAACAAAGGTACAGCGACATTTGCTGTTTCCCAAATGTTGGTAAAAAATGAATGGAATTCATTCTTTCATTATTTTACTACTTTTTTGTTGCAGACCGTAAGGTTAAACAATACCTCTTGTTGGTTTTCGCGAGCAGATCATAGAAGTCGTAACACTGTTGCAGAACTGAAAGTACCAAAAATAGTCGACGAACTGGGTGTTACTATACATTTATAAAAATTCCTGGATTCAGTCATCAATCAATGCATTTTAGCCTACAATCCAAGCAAATCTTTCGCTATTAGTTTCGGGTTTCCATAAAATATGTCAGTGCTAAATTAGCATTGGAAATTTAGCACTCTGGCACTCTGTGGTTGAAAGTATTGACAAGAGGTTAGAAATGTTTTAAGTGAGCATACTGTGTGAATCAAGTACTTTACGTTTACGAAGAGAACAGGCAAGATAATATGGATGTCAATCTTCTTTTATTACCACAGCACGGACAAAGACGGTAACAAACTTTGCAAAAATTGAGTGGCTGTAACAAGTTGAGGGGCTATAACAAACAAACAGAAAAGGAATCCAATTGTTAGGTTTGAACCATGCAAATGTGTGCTTGGTTTATTCAGACCAAATACATGGGGTTGTAAAACAAACAGTGACAGTTGAGAAGTGTGATTGATAGCTATTAGCAGTTCATTACAAACCAGTCACTCATTATGGGCACAAAGTATAGAAGAAATCAATACTTTTGGGTGTCGGTAGGCTGACAAAGAAGTTTTTGCGAAACTTCATGTTATGGAATGCTAGGATTGAGGAACACAAAAAGGTTATTCACCCAAATGTACATCCGATTGTGGAATGCCCGTTGCTGGCCAGTAAGGGCGACCGAGAAGGAATGAAGCAAAAATATTTCATAAAGCAAAAGATAGCTTTAACATACACAAAAAGTTGGCAATGCTAAAAGTTGCTGGTGCTCTGAGCTCACCTTCCAGTAATGGAGCAAGTGGCTACGAAAGATTGCGGGAGCAGGTGTTACTTGCACACAAATCAATATCAGTTCTTGCGAGCTCGTCTAACCAATACAGAAAAAAGCTAAACTTAGGTTCTATCCACATTTTCTATCGACACAGGCGAAGAACAGTATATTGTTAAGCTTGTTGAAAGAAAATCGAAAAGAGCCACTACACGTTGAAATATTTCCACTGTATTCAAAATAATTTTTAACACAGTTGCACTTGTGTAGACTCAAAGTTTTACAGAAGGTTTCGTGTACTGATTGATCAAGAATAGTTTATACAGATGCGCGGCGAGCTGCGATCTGTTCCTATTGCGAGCTTGTTGGATAAACTAAGTGTATAAAAGCTTTGATTTCCAATGTGTGACATGACAAAAATGCAGCAGAGTTCAGTTTTCCCAAGGCGCCATGAGGCAAGACCTTCATAAAGACGAATCCATAAAGGTGAATTACCTTCATAAAAGTGATTCGCTAATTTTTTCATGATTCTATTTTTCACTATGGGAATCACGCAACAAAGTTTCAAAGAATGAATTAAACCAAAATTTCTTTCACGTGAAACCTTATAAAAATATAAGATTGTTCTGAAACCTGTTATGGTTCAGAAGACTGTTTTGCTTTTCGCCGCATCCGCGCGCCTGGCGGATCGACCAAAGGAGATCTCCAATGGCTTTTACACCATTGGGGATGTTATGCTTCTCTCGCTTTGCGCACAGTGCTGTGTTCTCTGCGTAGCGCGCCTGCCGCGCCGCTACAACTGTTACTGGCAAATATCCTGTTTGATGTGACAAATACGCATCATTAGAAAGACATACTCAGTGCTATAGATCAGGACTTCTTAAACTATGGGTCGCGACGCCATATGGTGTGGCGACCCAGCAGAGATCGTGTTTGACTGCTTCACATAGGAAAGTAGAAAGCTTAGATGTAGCAGTGAAAGCTATTGCGTACATTGTGCTGCCTGCATCGACGTTTGAAAAAATTGGCAGTTTATTGTGGAATGCGAATTACTATGCTGAAAACATACGCAATAATTAATAACATTTCTCATAAAGCAGATAAAAATTTTTGGTGCTTTCAACTCTTTTGCAACATGCTCGGTTAACGTGCTCGAAACAATTGTGTCGTTTCTGTCACATCTGCTTGCTACAACTATCGCAATAATGATCTCCTTTTTTAATCTCTTTTGGTTTTGCAACAGTGTTTTGGCTGGTTGAAAATGTAAATGAAAGCTATTAACTGTATTTATTCATATCCAACCCTTAAAAGAAACTAATAATATTTTTCTTAACATAAAATTATGGCTGATTTCTCTAGTTGTAATTTACTCAAATCAAAACACAACGCAAGCAGGGTTCATTGAAACTCGACATGGGTAAAAAGTAGTTTTTAATTTGTAGTCGTATACATATTTAATAATCAGTTTCACAAAGCTGCAGGCGAAGACACCGTTGTTTGTTAATATTTTATATCAGAAAATAGATATTCAGAATGTATGTACCTGTGCATGGTGCACCTAGTGAAGAGGCTGTATATTGGAACGTTACAAGTATACTGTGGTAGCTTTAAGTGCAGTTCTTTTCCTTTCGTTTTTTTCGCAATAATTCAATAACTTTATCCCTCTTATGCAATTTGCTGAATTGGGTAAACAAAGGTAAACAAGAAAAATAACGGGTAATGCGCAAAAACAGTTGTACGTCTGAAAAATGCTTTTCGTAGGCGATGAGACAAAAGACTGTACCTTCCTCAAGCATACATGTTGGTCCTGTCCAGCCTTTGGGGCATTCACACGTGAAACCTTTCTCGTTGCTTGTACAGCTGCCCCCATTTTGGCACGGTTCTGATTGACAACTGTCCACTTCTGCAAAACAACTCCGCTGGGCCAAAGTAGTGCCCGAAGCCTCTTGCAGTTTTTGGATGAATCACCATGGAAACAGGTTATTTGCTTGTTATACTGCAACGCTGTCCCTTCACCATGCTTGACTATGTGTTTCAATTGCGCTTTGCGAAATTTGATATTTTAAGCAAAAGTCTTCAAGGTATAATTGAGATAGAGGAATTTTAATACTGCAAGCAGAAGCGAATTTGAATTACGCATTATAAAAGCACTGGCTTTTATTCTGCAAACAAATTGCTGTGAGCTGAGGCTGCAAGCTTTTAAGCATCTTTGTTTTTCTGCAAGCATTACGTTTCGCATGTCCAGTAGTGGTCTTAGTGAGTGTGTAGGGTGTGCAAAATGGGGGCCTTCATTTTAAATTTACGCACTTTTAGGGGGCCCACATTTTTGGTTTACACGCTTTAAAAATTTCTGAGCTTTCGTTCAGGATTAAATTTTTAGTATGATTATATATTATTTACTAGAAAACTGAGTTTGGTTTGTTAGATAACCTTGTGATTGTTAATATGTTTTAACACATCTGGGTTTTCAACCTGAAGATTAAAAGCCGCACTAAAATGATATAACATAAACAGACTACTGTATAAAGGACAGGGGACCCAGTCAAAAAGTAAGAGGCCCCTAATTTTGATATTAAAGGCCCATAATCAAAGGATAAGCAAGGCCTTTATTATTTGGTCATGTTAAGGGCCCAATATTTTTCGTTCAACAAAAGTGTATGGGATCCCGAAGCAAAATTAAAGACATTTCAAAATAAGAATATAGAGTCCTTACTTTTATGAATAATTTTGTTAATAGTTGCAAGATTTACCTCGTAGCCTGCCATTCTTGCTTATAACCTACCAATTGCTACTAAATGCCCAGTTTACATATCCTTAAGCAAAATACCCTGCACAGAAAGCAATCATAATACACCTGCTGTATTTAGTCACCACGTATCAAAAATTTGTACAGTATGTTTGTGATATTAACTTGCTTAAGTATTTATTGCCATATATGTGCAGTTGTTGTATCCAACTTAGGTCAAGCCAACAATGAAATCTGATTAAAAATAAGTTGCTCAAAAATCCTGAATGGTAAAAAATATATTAAATACAGTGGAAAATTTCACGGCAAACTCTATTTTTCAGGGCAAGGTGAGAAAATGTTCAGTACAGTGTATTCAGCCAGTAAAGGCAATTACCATAACGTTTCTTATCTGGGACAACACAACACGCAAGGAACTTCACCCCCTTGAGTTAACAAGCACGGTAACTACAGAATTTGTCGATAGCGGCACCTCTAGGGGATTGTATAAAGAGCGCTATTGCCGAATTGAAGTTATAAGCGAATTGAAATGCATNCAGAAGATGCCATTGGCACCGAACAAAATGTAACGTTGTAGGCGAATTGACGTTACATGCGACGCCGTTATAAACGAATTCAACTGTATAGAACAGTTTTACAAGAGGTTTCAGCCAGGCCCAATTCGGATTAAACTAAGAAACTTGGTTTCAGGGTAAATTGTTTATTTTTAGGGCAAATTGTTATTTTTAGGGGAAATTTTTCCGCCCCCTCCCTAGCAAAATGCCTTCCCGTACGCCTATGCATGGAGATATTTTTAAGTATTTAAATTCCGGAATGTGGAACCATTCATAAAGCTAAACAAAATAATTACAGCCAAACCACTTCTGAAAACGGCCAAATTTTCATAATTTGGCCGAAAAAAGCCAAGTTCGCAACCCTGTGCTGAAGTGTTTTCTGCTGCTCATTTTAGTTACTGTAAATGAAATAAAAAAGTGGAGTGTTATATTTTGCTGTATGTTGTGAGCAATTGTGTTATTACTGTAGTGGTTTACGGTGTGTACATGGGAAGGATATATGTATTACTCCACCAACTTTTGGACAACATCGGAAACAATATCTTACTGAAATATCATATCATTTCCATTTGGACCCAAAAATGTCATTTCCATAATTTGCCTAAAGGGTCGTACTACGGTTGAGTGAACATGATGACGTCATCAACACGCAATTACCCAAACGCAGGGGCCCCCAAATTTCTAAGACCACCAATGCGCATGTCAGTCAGTGTAAATTAGTTGCATGGCAAAAGCAGTGGCACGAGTCTTGCACTTCTTAAAACTGAAAGAAAGATGACATAGACCTCAGAATTTGCTGTTATTTTTGGCAAGTGTCAGTTACACCTATGTGGAGAATGAAGAGTTAGTGCAGTCTAGAAACGACATTCCTGACTTTTCCTACCCGCAGTAATATGTCTTTAGAACTTTTTGTTACAATTTAATTTTAAGATGAAGGAAGAAAATGTCTGAGAAGCGCATTCCTCTTCTACGTTATCTTCAGGAAGTTCAGCTTAACCAGTGTTTTGATTGAAAAAGCCGTTCGTCCAACGCTGTTTTCAATTTAGCAGGTTGGGTGCAAATAATCACCGGAAAAAAACAGAAAATAAATGTTGCAAACGATTTGAGTAACCATGAAATGTGTTTGCATGTACAAGTTCATGCATGTACAAGCCACTTCTGAAACACATAGCTACATAGTTTAGTCTGTTTTCTGAGGTTATGTCATATTCTCGATTGTCACGAAATAGAACACTGAGGAAGTTATAACAACACTTTATCTGCATTTCCATGGTGTTATTTTCAGCTTAGCAAATCTCTACCCTTATTTACCTTCATCATCAAAGTGAAAAGAGATTTAGGAAATTAAAAGAATTACATGTTTTTCTATAGTAGTTCAGGACTCCTACTTATTTGCAATGTCCTCTGACAGGACAAAGTGTTGTGAGATCGGACATAGGTTGTGCTAAAAATACGAATATTGTTTTCTGTATAGAAAAAATTCTGGTTTACTTTAGAAGAACTTGTGTAAATTATGGGCTATTTGTCTTTTTTAAACCAACACCAGATTATTTCTGCACAAGTGAAAACGAAATCAGTTTACATTCACCAAAGCCTTGACATCCACTGCTTCACGTTGACTAGATACAAAATATTATTACCACGACTATCACGAATGGTGACCTTAAGCCACAGTGGGTTGAACTTGCCAAGCAAGCGTATTCAAACCTCTTAGCATTGGAGTCAGAAAATTGTTTCATTCATGTTTCACCCGTTTCGTAAAAAGTCCTATTCGGGGAAACGCGCAAGTTATCATCACTTCTCCAGCACAACGTCCTGTTTCGAATAGGTGAGGTCAAAGTGTGTTGAGTTTTTTCTTCTTGTTCATATTTGAAAAAGAGTACTTTTGCTTCTTGTTGAAACGTTAGCACCACAGACTATACCAGAAATGTTCGGAAAAGTTTATTTCAAATTAAGAGATCATTTCGCTTAAAGGCGCTTTGCAAAATATTTTGTAACATATAACATATTTACTGTAGAGTCGTTGAACTCTACTCTGTATCCCCACACTGCTTTCAAAAGTTGGGTCAGTCTTTCTAAAAGTAAATGCAAGTTACTGCATGGTGGAAACTGAGACAAAAGTGCAAATAAATCAGTAATTGTTTGGACTGGAATCAATACTGCTCATATCTTTCTTGTCACATTTAACAGAAACCCAATAGCTTTTCCCACTGTACAGACAAAACCTTTAACTTTAAACGCAGTGGTGGACTTGCCGTTATGTAAGTATGAAAAAATTTCAAATTACAAGGAGGTGCAATGGAAATTAAAGACAAAGAGTGAAGGCAGAAATGATTGCAAATCGCCTATCACTGAAAGAATTCTAGAAATTTTGATGAAAAACTGAAGCTGTTTGGTTCAACTCTAGATAAAAACTAAGTTGGGTGATTTTGAAGAGATTGCGTTGTTAAAGGCACAGTTACAATTTTATTTGATGCTAGGCACATATCTTGTTTGCAACTTAGGCCAATGCGCATGATACTTATTTGTGCACTTCAATCCCATTTTTTATCGAATTGAGTTTTGCATGAAAGTGTAGAATCACATAAGAGATTTCCGGGCCACTGAAATCTTGAAGTCCTTTGAAGTGGCAAATGCAAATTTTGATCTGTTGTTTTCAAAGTAAGCAGACAATGAAAACCTAACAGAGTTTTGACTGTTCAGCAAAACTTGCATTTTAAATAAAGTCTCGAATTGTCTGGTGACATGCACTAAGTGCAATACTATGTCGCTATAGCGACGTTTTTGTGCTCTGAAATGTGGTAAAGCTTTGTCGTGAATAGTGCAAGCTAAAGTAAGAAACAAAAATTTTTTTTGAACATGATTCTTGGAAATACAATTTTATTCCCTTATCAGCAGCTCGACAGTAAGCATGTGCTAGTGCTCTGTGATTCACTACAGCAGCAGGGTAATTTTTTGCCCAATGCAAAGCGATTTGAAAGCGTTTGCAAGCTTGTTCGTCTTACTAGTTTCACAAGTTTCTCCTGTCCAACCAGGTGTGCAAATGCAAGTAAATGACTCTTCACCATCTTGACAAGTTCCTCCATTCTGGCAGGGCTCAGACGCACATTCATCTACTTCCTGTTCTGTACGTCACTTACACAGTGATAGCGTCTCAGAATTTATCTCCTAATTTCACAATGAATCAAACTCAAGATAATACAGTACGGTAATTTTTGAAGTCATTTTCAAACTCGCATATTAAATTCCACGTGGAGTTCACAACATATCGGATGTTCTATGCTGAAGTCTGTACTGGATCGAAATTAGGCATTGATTTAGGTACTTCGTTTTTCAAACCTATTACAATCGTGGTTGCTTCTGTAAAATTGATACAGCATAGCGAAGCTTAACATTGACTTCCAAAGAATACATTTTGTTGTTAAGTACCCCAACGGAAGCCGTTGGGTGACTTAATTCACCACTTATATATCAAGTACACAATATATCAAGTAGAACTGTTAGCTCTACTGTGACGTTGGTTTCTGGCGTTAAAAGTAAAAACTTTTTTTAATCAAGTACAAGTGGTTCTTCACCAAAATTGCCTCAACAAATGCACAAGCTTTAAAAATGTTACCTAAATGACGAGATCTGCTTCTAATGAGGATAAAAACGTTCATGTTCTGCAGCTTAACCAAACACAGTCCTCCTAAAAGTGACTCGTTCCATGTGCAAGAACTTCAACCTAGTTTTGTGGCAAGAACCACAAGCCGCCAGTTAATTTTTTGACAGATTTTTGCCGATATTGCTACGATGTTCTTACTTGTCTCACATGTGGTTCCTGTCCAACCTTCAACGCAGACGCAGGTGAACATGTCATCTCCATCCTCGCACGTACCTCCGTTCAAGCAAGGACTCGAATCGCATTCATTCACGTTGTTTTCTGTGACACCAGGTTAGAAACGTTTTGAACCTTGCATTGGAAAATCAGCCATTGATCGCTTTCCTCGGCAGAAATGGTTGTAGGGAAAACAAGGCCAAGTTTTTAAAATATAACCCTAATCACAAATGTGAAATGAAAATCAAGAGACAGAAATTAATGCGCTGTTGTACTGAAATCTAAAATTCTTTGCACAAATTGTGATATATCTTGTGTGAATGTTGTTCTCTGTAGTTTGCAAGAATTAAAATTTTTATACCAGAGCCAGCGGACCAACAACATGGAACTCTAGCGATTTTGAACATCTTGAACAGTTCTTGGGATAATCTTCTCCATCAATGCGCTTGTTTTCACTTTTTTAAAACATGAAATTTTGAAGAAACGCACTTTTTAGTAGTGAAAAACTATTTTATAGCTTTCATTGGAGATCTAATCAACAATAAGATGACTTGAGCATGTATAAACAAAAATCGAGAGAAATGCTGCTGACTCCAGCAATTCGAGTTCTCAGTTTTTGTTTCCGTGGGGGTGCAGTGTGTTATCATACTGCTCCAAAACCAACCAAAATAAAGCATATTTGGAACTTGAATCTTTGAAAATTCTTGACCTCAATCACGTTAAATGCATAAGACTGATACCTGCATAATAACATTCCGAGGCTCAGCATAAAACCAGCCCCATTTTGCGTCACAGCTCACCAGCGAATTCTGCAGTTTTATCAAAACAAACAAAGTCGTTAGAATTCATCCTCTTCCATTGTTATAATACAAAGTTGCGCCGTCTTGTTTTACAATATAAGTGGTGTGCAATAAACAGTGATGGGTGCCTGCGTCCTACACCAGCGGACAACCTTCCCATCCACGCAGGCATCCAACCTGCTGAGCTTCGTCGCAATGTAGCCACACTATCTCTAGAACACCGTGCCAAAAAGCCTGGACACTTGCTCCACTCAGCGCTCATCTGTCCATCAAGTGTAAATGCACGGCTTCTCAAATCGAGACACTCATTTGTACCCGCCGCACAACCACTCACCAGTTTATCAGACAACAGCAACATACATGCGGCGCACTGGCCGGACCACCAATGGAATGCGAGGTGGGCGGACAATCCTACAAGACTCCACACTTTCATCCCCCACACCAGCGCACACCCTCCCGAAATGACCCTCCCAAACCGATCTGGGTCCGGCTTAAACACCCCCGCACTGGTGTTGGACGTTTCTGCTCCTGCTTGTGCAAACGGAGTATGGTCTGCTCTGCGGCCTGTGAGTGTGGCGCAGAAGAACAAACCGTCGACCATGTTATCCTACAATGTCCAGTACATCGACCTCATCATGGACTGCACGGTCTGGCGTTTTTGGACAGTGAGACAATCGAATGGCTGCTCAACACGTGCCCCGAGATCTAGTGCGGCCTAGCAGTGGATTTCAACAACTGGCTCAAAAGAAGACGACAAAGCAGGATGTAGAGCTAAACAAAGCAGTGTGTGAACGCACCCGAAAACAAGGCATTTTCAATAGCACTTCAAACTAATTTTTAATTCAGTATTTTATAAAGCATTTACTTTCATTACACTACAAATGAAGACATTCACAGCTTTTAGGGTGCTACGCAAGAAATAGCTTGCCATTTACGCGACGTCTGGAACTACGCACATGAAATCAGAGTAAAAAAACATCTTTAAATCAGGTCATTATGAAAAAAGAGTGGGAACGCGTTCCCACTCGATTCTGTACCACTACAACCCTGATATCAACTATATAAACGAATTTATTCCATGACAAGTTTGCGTAGAAGTTCAAGCAAAAGTAAGATTTGTAATATTTTAGCAAAGAATTTCCCGGAACCTACCTGAAAGCGGTGAATAGCAAAATAAATTTATCTTATGACAATTCATTTGACGATTAGTTGCCGTGGAGGGTCATATCATTTAATATTTTCCGTGATAAAGTGTCAGTGGCGTCAGTCAACGTTTTTCTGCAGCAAACGGATTGCTTACGTTTTCACACCGACACATGCATAACATGAACGCGGAGGTGTTCAGTTTAAGTGCTTAGTTGAAGTTCTCTTCAGTTTGTTCTTCTCATGTGCATCTCCTTCTTCACGTTGATAAAACGGCAATATACATTAAAGAAATTGAGCAAAAACTTACTCCTTAAAAATCTAAAGGTCATAATGTTTGGATAGTTGCATTATGTACACATCAAAACGGGTGGTGAAGAGAATAACAGCTTATTATAAACATTAGGCAATTTGTAACCTAGATATTCAACTTAATCTTTGCATTTCTGTCATAATGTTCTTGGCAACATTTAATTAAAGAGTTACACTAAAAATAGCTTATGAAAACTAAACCTCACATTTTGAGTAAAACAACATTTTTCATCATTTAGCAGAATTTAACGTTATGGTTCTTTTCAACAAATTTTGAGGGCTATTTGCAAAATCCATAAAGGAATGCCATGAAACCTCATGAAGAATAAAATTTCGTATTTTCCATCCAGCAATCCAGAGCAATGCGTTTCAGTAGAATTTTCTCATATATGCAGAATTTTCATGATTTACTGGAAACAACTAATGCAAGCAAGCCCACCATCTGCACCATAAAGCCCATTCATCCGCAAGCTTCTCAGCCGGCCATTTGATAACTTACGTATCTCGCAATTTGTGCCTGACCATCCGTCGGCGCATTGGCAGGTATAGGATTCAACTTGGTCTACACACGTTCCACCATTCTGGCACGGACCCGACTCACACTCGTCAATATCTGTCGAGATTTACTATAGAGTCACAAAAGCTTGTGCACTAAAGAGAATGTTTCCTGTATTTGCGAATGGTGCTGCTGTTCAGAAAAGAGCAAGGTCCACAGAAGGCGTACAGTATATCAAGTCTGCAGTGCATAGTTTGGGCCTGTTGCAAAAGTCAAACGCTTGTTACATTTAGAAAGCATGCTGTTGTATGCTTGAAACTACAAACCACTTTCAAAATGGGCTGCGTTCAGTTATATGCAGCAAGTACTGGATATAGACCAAAGCTTGCAACTCAAAACAAGAGCAAAATGTGCTCAATCATGAACTTCTTCTTTTAACATTTTGCGCTAAGGTGCTGTTTTTGATTTTCCAGGAAAAAACGTCATCATGTTTAATATCCAAGCGCGACAGGTGGCATTGACAGGTAAGGAGTGTTTTCACGTGTGGAGCGTTTCAAGATGTAAATCGTGTAAGACTGAATTGCAGTTAGTTGATACGCCATTTACAGCATTTCCGCGTTAGCTCTGAAAGAAGCACATGTGTGCCAACAATGTCAAGCGTTTGTTTGCTTACTGGTTTCACACGTTTCTCCAGTCCACCCCAAGTCACACGTACAAGTGAACATATTTACGCCGTCCTCACAAGTCCCGCCGTTCAAACAAGGATCAGATGAGCACTCGTTCATCTCTTGATAAGTAAATTACCTCATTACCATGTGAAGGTATCTTGCACATTTCAGCATAGCATCACGTTCATTTCTCATGTGTCACAATTGCACCCAGGTTCTTGAATGACAACACAAGCTGATTAATATTTCAGCAATAATCTCATGTTTGGCTAGTAATTCTCTACTTGATGTGAGTGGTTGTTCACAGTTATTTGCACAAACCTGATGTTTGGTTTACACGACCAGATAAAACACTTTTTTCCAAAATAACGATATTTTGTAGATCAGTACAAGGAGAACAAGATTAAAGTTGCAAAAATTTGGGTAATTGTACAAAATTGTGTGCAAAGTTGCTGTACTTGATAGTAACCTTTTTTTAAAAAAGTGAAGTACTGATTAAAAACGAAAATACTCATCAGCTTCAATAAAAACGATCGAGCTTTTGGTAAGACAAGTGCTATACCTCCATGCCACGCTTTGAACAACGGCTAATAAATGTTTTTGTTATGAAAATCTCAGTCGCAAAGCCTCTGAAGTTTCAACCAAAATTTATTTTCGGTTGTTTTCAGCGTTTGAAAGCAGTCAAATGTTCTGGTTAGACAAAAGATAAAACATGGAACCAATTCCAACAGGTTTACCTTCCTCGCATGTGTTGCCAGTCCAGCCTTCCGCGCACGTGCATGTGAACTGGTTTATCTCGTCTTTGCATTCACCGCCATTTTTACATGGATCAGATGCGCATTCGTTGATATCTAAACAACTGTTGTTGAGGCTTATCGGCAGAAACATGTCGCACCGTAACAGAAAGCTTTTTCGCCAAACGCAGCACTACTGTAAGCAGGAGTCTTTTTCTCAGACAAAAATTATATTCACGAAAGCAAAAGAAGACAGATTGCATAGCTATGACCTTCTATGAACTACGTTATACTTAATTGCTACTAAGAGAGTGAAAATTTTAGAAAGCGATATAAATTTTAGTCTCTCGATATCATTCAAACGGTTCTAAAAACGTTCTAAGAATTAGACATTTCTAAGAAGAGATAACAAAGAATGTCGACGTTTGGCCATAGCTTGCCAACCGCTAACGTTAGATGGCCAATCAAACGCCTGAATGATGCGGTATTGCACCTAGTTTATTAAAAAGAACAGGTAATTGCTAACTGAACCTTTTGTCAGGGACTAATGACGTCATTTGGACCACTCTGTTTACGTTGGGCTCCCCCGCAAACTTTTCAAAACCAAAAATGCCCAATTTTTTAGAAATCGAAACTAGAAGACCTTCCACATCTTTAGAGGGTTCGATTAACTCTCTAGCTCTATAGGTTGGCGAGTTATGACTGAAAATTTCCGAACCACAAATGTGGCTTTGCGGTCCTTAAAACGTTTATACCTCAGAAAATATGCGAAAAATGTATTCAAATTGGGTTTCGCAACGGCTTTGATAACTTCAAACTTAAAAAAATAGACGAAAATATTATTTGAACATAAGCCGCAGCCAAAGCAATTTATAAATTTGATTACTTCAATTTCTACTCAGAAACATCTTCGAATATTGTCTTTACACCGAAAAATTCTGAGGGAAATGGTCTTGTTTTTATCCCATTTGCAAAACCCACACTTTGCTACCAAATTTTGAACATTGAATCAACTAAATAACGAATGGAAAAGCTGTGCAACAAATCCCACTGAAGTTTCAATATATGAAATTATTACTCAGAGCTTTTCATATTGCATGCAGTGCATTGGTATTTTTGTGGTATTTTCCCTGGAATGCTTTTCCGCCCTTTGTACAGCTTCATTATACAAGGCTTAGTTCTTGGGAACTGGCGTACCTGTGGAGCAAGTTTCATCCGTGTACCCTGGAGCGCAAACGCAACTGAACTGATTAGCTCCATTTTCGCAAGTTCCTCCATTAAGACACGGATTAGAGAGGCACTCATCAAAGTCTGAAAGAAAGCTTTTATGTTCATGCTTAATTTCACACAAAATAAGCAAAGCGTGACTACGAAGCCGCTCTAAAACCCGGTGTGTTGTTGACAGCTTTGAACTTCATTCTCTGTCTGCAACATAAAGATAGGTGTCAAAAGTGTTATATCTCAGTTTGACCACGACCAGATTTGGGTCAACAGGTTTTTATTTCAACGCTTTTTTAGGAAGCTGTTGTATTTGTTTTTGATAATGCTTTCTTGGTGAAGCTACACCGTATTAACGTAATACTTCTCATGGCCAATATCTACTCTTTCTGCTGTCCTACATTTTATTGAAGCAGTTTCGGTTTTCTTTTTACTTCGCGCGAAGAGCTCTCTTAAGAAATGTTAATATGGAGAAGTGCAAATATTGGAAAAAGGTTTTCTTTTGTATACTTACTCAGATAAACCCTTAACTCTTATGTGACAAGCTCCTCTTTCGCAACACTGCAAACAAATGAGACCAGTGTAGTCATGCGGAAGCTATTCAAAAAATGAGATTAAATGTTCTGACCCCAAAATTTACTACCGTAAAATGATGCAGTTAGCACGCAAGGTTCAAAAGAATTTTCAAATTTTATTTACAGAAGCTTTGCATGCTGCGTCTGACTTTTTACAGCGAATGTTTTACGTTGATTTTTGTGAACAATTTATCTGAGATTGATAAAATCAAATTGAACTTAACTGAAATGATAAAAATGCTTTGCTAACAGATTTAGATATTAAAGCTGCCACTAGCTCTTGGGGTGTAAATGCACACTGTTGATAAATTACATATCTAATCTGCGTCACACCTCTTTTAGTGTTCCTCTTCTTTTGACTCATTGCAATGTTACTGGCATTCTGTTCCTGCGACGTTTTTTCATCTCTATCATCTTTTCGTTGTTCTTTTCTAAGCTGACAGTCATATTAGCTACATCAACAGATGTGGTTTGTTACCACTGTTTTTAGGTAGTGGTTTTGTGATTCAATGCTTTTGAGCTTTGCATACCGCTTATGGCTTAGTCAAGGGAAACGTTTAATATGGAAATGTAGTATGGTTTGTTTAGGTGTGGTCAGGTTCTGCGAGCGGTCTGCCGTGTTAAATAAATATCAAACACAGACATTACCTTGTGTACACGTCTCCCCTTCCCATCCAGGAGTGCACGTGCAGGTGAACAGTTCTCCCTCGCTGGTACAAGTTCCTTCGTTTTCACAAGGATTGGGATCGCACGGATCAACTGCACAGCGCAAAATCAAAAGAAAGAGTTTTGAATGTTTTAGTTTCCACACAACTTTTCACAATGGCGCGTAAGCTTTGTGTGTGATTAAGACGTTAGTCACAAACATTCATGGAAAATGGGTTATTATTTGCAATAAGTAAAATCGGTTGTGCAACTATAATCGTTCAGTTTTTGTTTTTGTCTTATCAACATGATCAAAAATCGAAAAAAGTTTGGTTGTTGTAGATGACCGTTGAAAGGTAGCTTTCTAAACATTTCACAAATTTTGAAATTCGATCACTCCACCACTAAAACTACCACAGAGCTCTTCTAGTGGCACATCAAAGCTCTCTATCACACATACAATCTAATGTTAGCATAACTTCTTTAAGTCACTTCCAGTGGCTCACAATCACTGCTCTAAGTGAAAGATGCGAAAAATTGTGATGGCAACATCGTAGAAACCCCTGATTTTCTACTTTGAAGATGTCGGAACGCCTAAGCCCAAATTTGTTTTTCACATTATCTGTAATTTGCACTAATTCAAAGTAATTTTTACTTGTTTGCTGGATCGTGATAAACAAAGTTGTGAAATATGTTGCAGAACCAGTCAACAGGATAACGAATAATAAAACTCTTCGTTCAACTGTTGTAAAATGCAAAAACGACGCCAACGTTTCAGCCAACTAACAGCAGGCTTTCATCAGGTCAAGTTGTGAAACGTTTACCAACACACAGACGTTTGAATTACAAGTATGTTTCAGCAAAAATGCATCGAAATCAAGTTTCAATCATCATTATAAAGATACTGTCGACAACTAGGCTCATGTACAAATACCGATGTAACAGGTCGTTTGAAATACAGTAACATATTACAAAGATTTGTAAAAGATAACGGAGTAATGTAAGGTCTTGTTCATTTGCCAAAATTATTTACATTATTTACAGTAAGTGGATGACTTTGCTGATTGGTCATTTTTTAAACTATACCGAATTCAACATAACTGTCTCTTACAGATCAAAAACGTAGCAACGTTGACAATGAAGTCTTATCACTGAAGAAAAAAGCCTGTTGTTAAATAAATGAAATGCTATATTTTGCTCTGTTTTTATTCTGTTACATCCATATTGAAATGGCTTGTACAAATTTCAGTTCCCACTATTGTGCAATTGACTTTATTGATTCGAGCTTCATTGCAAAAAGCATTACGTTTTGTGTAGACGTTGCTTTCTCAAACATTAGTTCATGCTTGCATTTTGATAATCTACTCCCCATATAGTTCACATTTAATCATAATCTGAATGGACACACCGAAACAAAAAATAACCACTTTGTTATAGCAAAACATTTTAAACGTTTTAGGTTACTTTTTTGCAATAGACATGATGAAACCTCTGATTTTGTACTTTAAATTTTTTTTTGCACGAAAGACGTTTCAATGGAAACAAACAAACATGCAAATGACTTTTTCTTAAACTGTGAAATAAAATACAACGTGTTTGAACAGCAAACAAGGCTAATGATGACGTAATAACAACAACCATGAATTGAACATCTGTTGCGCTTTTTGTCTTTTTGAAGCAATGCATTTCAAAAGTGACTGTATTAAAATAGACCCATTTATTAAAACCGATCAAGCCAACTCACTGTTCAAAAGACACCGATTCAAATGAATCTCCTTTGAGTACAAACCTGTCTACAAGAATCAACTGCTATTGGCTGCTTTGCTATTAATGAGGTCCGCGAATTGCGTGTTACGGTCCTGTATATTTTTTGCGTACATCCTTATGTGATACCGCTTGGGAAACTCTGCTTGAAAAAGATTTTGGACATGTCCGTTCCACTTGGAGTGAAGTTTTAAGAATGAAGAAGAATGATACATCGCGTTCACCTCCACGTTATTTGCCTTTCTTACGTAATGGGATATAACTTCCCAAGTAATCATTAAGAAGTAGTACATTAAATATCACTTTGTCATGCAATGATTCGATTAAACAAGTTCTGACTGCAAAGGTTTTGTTCGAATGCACATCTGGCCGTGCGTGGCATCGATCCTATTCTCGAACAGTGGTTGAAGGTGGTGCGTAACATCAAGATGTAAGAACAATGTTCTTTCAAGATGTCACCTGCAGGGTTTCCTCCTGTGATACAAGATTACTTAACACCTCTGATTTGATCCTCCCGTTGCGGCATTTCTTGAAATGCTTACCAAATCTGTCGCCACGAGAGCAACCACCACTACCCGCGCTGGATGTGTTCGGCGTGGGACGGGTCATAATACGTCCTTCTCAGCAGAAATGCTGACGAAGATGACCCTCGACCCAACATACTCCAGCTGAACACCGAAGGGGTCACTGCAAACAAGATCTCCGTCATTGAGCAGTTAGACTATAATAACAAGGCCTGCATCAACGTCCTACAGGAGACCCACCCAGGCCCGTAACCGGGGATAGCGCAAGGGGGGCTAAGTCCGCCCTAGAAAAATTTTCTCCCCCACTGGAAAAATGTGTTGGACATATTTTAAAGCTGTTGGACATTGTTTAAAAAATTTTACCCCTCTCAGAAAACTCTTCGACCCCCTGGTGTCCCAAGCTGGTCACGGTCCTGGACCCACTGCACAACTGCAGACAAGCTAGTGATACCCAACTCCTCACTAGCTGGGTCAGTCCTGAGCAGAAATCATGGCTTTGCCACGTTTGCCCACAAGCGGTTGAAATGGTCACTGGTCGATCAGTCTCCAGAACAATCAGAGACTGAATGGTTGTGCGTAGACGTTTCAGGGTATAAGAACATTAACGTCTACAAACATCCGCGCTCGCAATTTACACCAACAGCTATCCCGACGTTCCCACACCCCAGTCTGTATGTTGGTGACATCAACTGCCAACATGTCAACAGGGGTTACAACATAATATCTCCTGCCGGTCAGAGCCTGGACTCTTGGGTAACATCCAACAACCTTGGATTATTGCATGACCCTACGGAAGCAACGAGTTTCACCTCGCACCGATGGAACGTCGGCACCAACCCGGATCTGGCCTTCGCAAGTTTCGGCCAGGACAGCCGACTGCCGGACAAATGTATTCTAGGAAATATTCCCGCGATCACAACATCGGCCCTCCCTTATAACGCCACCAAAACTCAAGGTTCCTGCCCACAGCCATCTGGCAAAACTACGGAACTTTCCCAATGCTGATTGGAAGCGCTTTGGCCTTCGCACATTTGAATCCGTTGAAAGATTGCCACCTCCGGACACACCAAATATATTGAGAGGGCATATCAGGATTTTTGCGAGAGCCTACTATCCGCGGCCAAACAATGTATCCCACGTGGACGTCGGAAGAACTATGTGTCATGCTGGGATAAAGAGTGCGAGACCCTTTATCGCTCCTTCATTCGAGCCCCAGTGGGGACTGACTCTGTTAGAGCCGCTTCGTCCGACCATCTCGGCTGGGACAGAAACAGAGAGATGGGAGGAAGCTGTTAATTCCATCGACTTCTCACACTCTAGCCGCAAGGCGTGGAGAACCATCAACATTACTGCAGGCATAGGTGCTCCTCTCGCCTGTGCCCTGTCTCGGCAGTCTCCATCGCCTCGCAGCTCGTGAAGGACAGGGCACAGAGGACGGGGGCCGCGAGGCAATCAAGCTCGTCAACAAGCAGCTGTCCGACCTATGGAAGATTCCAACACCTGAGGGTCACAGTATCTCTGAACCTTTAGGCCGGAGGAGCTTGCTGCTGCCCTCAGACGCCTGGAGACAGGAAAGTCTCCGGAATTGGATTCCATCTTCTCGGAGTTTATACTCAAAGCCAGGTCGGCTCTCAAATCTCGGTTTTGTGACTTCCTCACTTCTTGCATGCACCAACTCAAAATTCCAAAGGATCTGGAGAAGAGCACTAGTAGTTGCTATCCCTAAACCAGAAAAACCACTGGGGGACCCAAAGAGCAACTGTCCCACAACTCTGCTGTATGTCCACTTTAAAATCCTCGAGATACTCATCTACGCTCGTGTCGACCCAATCATCGACCCATTGCTCCCCAGGAGCAGGTGGACCTTCCACAGGGGAGGTCGGCCATAGACCAGGTCGCCCTGATTACACAGGATATCGAGGATAGCTTTTCGGCTAAGAAAAAGGCCGGAGCTCTGTTTGTCGACCTCACAGCAGCCTACGGCACTGTAGGGCACCGCAGCCTCACCTGCAAACTGCTACGATTTCCGCCTGATAAACACATGATCCACATGATCATGGAGATCGTTGGCAACCGCAGCTTTACCCTTACTACCGGAAACGGTAAAAGGAGCAGTTTACGACGCCTCAAGAACGGCGTCCCACAGGAATCTGTTCTGGCCCCCCTTCTCTTCAACATCTTCATCTCTGAACTGCCATCCACCGTCTCCAGAAAGTATGCACATATGCTGATTATCTAGCAATCATGCATGCTGATGGAGAATGTCAGTCAGTGGAAGTGGTGCTGAGCAGCATGGCAACGCTAGGTGAATACCTTCAGACTTGGAATCTGAAGCTCAGCACTACAAAAACGGTGTCGGCAGTCTTCCATCCTAAAAACAATGAAGCTAAACGTGAGCTGAAAGTCAACTACAGCAACGAAACCCTGCCCTTCTTCTTCGAGCCCAAATACCTCAGAGTAACGTTGACAGGTCGCTCACGTATCGCCGACACCTTGAGACACTTCGCAAGAAGCTGGCATTACGTGTCGCGCTCCTGAGGCGGCTTTCTGGCTCCTGTTGTGGTGCTGGAGCAACAATTATGCAAACAGCCACCCTAGCCCTGGCGCATTCAATGGCAGAGCACTGTTCTTCTGTCTGGTGCCGCAGTGCTTATACCCGTCTTATCGACCCCACCATCAACAATGCCTTGCGAAATGTGACTGGATGCCTGCGTCCTACACCAGCGGACAACCTTCCAATCCTCGCAGGCATCCAACCTGCTGAGCTTCGCCGCAGTGGAGCCACACTGTCTCTAGCACGCCGTGCCATGGAGCCTGAACACTTGCTCCACTCAGCGCTTACCCGTCCATGGAGTGCAGATGTATGGCGCCTCAAATCGAGACAACCATTTGTACCCGACTCACAACAACTCATCAGTTCATCTGACACTCTTCTTCAAACCATGCGCTCGCCTCTTGGCGAATCAGGCGTATGAGGATTCAGAATCCCACTGGCTGTGAATGCAAGGTGGCGACGTGTTGGAACCACGCGAATACAGGCTTCCAAACATGGGAGTTACTGGAAGGTTCCTGCAACCTCTCTGCAGCTCAGTTGTCTTGGGCCAACCCATGCCACTGATCATGCATGCAGGGGGGCCAAGATGGTCTATCAAAGGCTGCGAATCTTTCCTCCACCTCAATCATCAGTTGCGCAATTTCTGCTCAACGAAATGTTCCCCTTTTATCCCGAAAGACCTGCGGCGGGGATCTAGCAGGTGTCGGGGGCTGATCTTGGATGAGACTGGGAGCCTTTAGTCTGTTACTCCCACGTAGGTGGCTCAGGTCAGATGGTCGTTGGAGCTTGGGAGAGGAACAGCAAGCTCCTTCGGCAGCTTCCTGGGTGACTGAGCAGCCCTATTTAGTATCCACACTGCTCACCTCAACAAGAGGAGGGGCCAAGAAAAGGTTTCACAAAAATTGTCTGTTCCATTTTTGACCCGAACGGTAGACTGCGACCATTAGGACATCCCTCCCAGCAGTCGTCAATGCAAGCAATTAGTAAAATCTCGACACATCAAAGTCTCTACTTGGAATGTACGCACCCTGATAGATGCAGACAACTCTAGCCGTCCTCGCCTACGAACTGCTCTCATAGCTTCTGAACTGTCACATTACAACATTGATATTGCAGCACTGAACGAGACTAGGATCGCAGATGAAGACTCACTGAGTGAGATGGCCAATGGCTATACTTTTTTCTGGAAGGGCTTCCAGCGAATTCCCGGCGAATTCCCGGTGTCGGGTTTGCCTTTCGTACCAAACTGCTTCAGACCTGAATCTCCGGTAGCGATCTCAGAACGTCTGATGACTCTGAGAATTCCCCTCGCAAAACATCAATATGCCACTTTCATCAGCACGTATGCTCCAACACTACTATCTGACGATGAGACTAAAGATCACTACTATGCGATGCTGTGATCCACGTTAATGCAGGTACCTCGCAGGGACAAGCTCATCGTACTTGGAGATTTTAATGCAAAAGCTGGCTCTGATTCTACGATCTGGGGAAATGTCGTGGTCAAGCACGGCGTAGGTAACATCAACTGCAATGGTAATAGGCTTCTTTGTCTCTGCTCAGAGTTTGGTCTCTATGTGACCAACACATTATTCCAACTGAAGCACAAACATAAAACAACATGGATGCACCCCCGGTCCAAGTACTGGCATCTGCTGTACTACATTCTTGTCAAAGCGGTCGACCTCCAAGACGTTCAGATGACCAGAGTGATGAGTGGTGCTGAGTGTTGGACTGATCACCGTCTCGTCCGCACTTCGCTCCGCATACGCATTTGCCTCCCAGCCGGAAAACAGAAACCTCAGCGTCGGCTTAACGTGAGGGGCTTGGGCCGAAGAGCAGACCTATCCAGCCTACGTGCAGCCATATCGTCTAATCTTGCGCAGGTCTCAGATTGTTCACCTCTGCCGTTTCAAAGCAGCTCGGACGTTACAAAACAGGCGGACACACTGAGCAAGGCTATCATAGACGCTGCTGTAGATACCCGTGATGGAGTCTCGAGACTTGGTCTCGGTCTCGAGACGTGTCTCGAGACCCGTTTCTTGGAGTCCCGGTCTCGGTCTCGAAGGTCTCAGGTCTCGTCTCGGTCTCGGTCTCGAAGGATTTTTGTCTTGGTCTCGAGCTCTTCGTCTCGAGACTTTGCATTGGTTATTTTTTATGAAATTTTGCAAGGAGTTCCTTAAAAAAACGGTTTAAAAAATGATTGTTCAAAATTTAGCCATTCAAAGAGGTCAGTGGCTATGTTTTCTTTGTTGTTATGTTGTTTGCGAGTTGGCGAAAACAATTTGCCCTCTACGCCGTTTAAAATTTATACTGAATTCAATAAAAAATGTGCATGTACCAATGAAACCGCAGCGCATAATCTCTGCAAGGAGAGATTGGGAGTACTTTGCTAGGGACTATCTTTGAACTGTTTTTCCAGGAGTTTTGTTATGAAACCCAAGGCTTATTCAAAAGAGGTGGGAGAAAGCCAAAAGGTTTCTTTTTGAGAAGCCAAATAAAACCATGTTTTTTTTTCGAAGTACTTTCCAAAGCACTCTGTTAAAACACGCTGGTGAAGTTTTTCTTGTTCTGCGTAATGCAGACTTTTTTAAGTTGAAAAATGCCTCGGAACACTCTGAGGAAAAGTTTTGCTCATAAGAGTTTTATACAGAGAGCAAATAATGCGTCATGGCTGATCAGTTACTTTGACATACTGCTGTAGGCTTCACGACCTTTCTGCGTTTTCTAACCGACATGCGGTGTTGCAAAACTCTAAGTGTGGCAGCAAAAACGGAAATTTGGAACAGTTGTAAATATCAGTTTAACGTAAAAATATGGAAATTGTAAAAAACTTGAAAATATAAAAACTTGACAATAAAAAGTAGCAAATCTAGGAATTATACATATAAGCATAAAATCAGCGGGAAGGCGCTACACCATTTCACTGCTAGTCAACTACACCGGTAATCCCGAACTTTGCTCATTCTGCTGCAGCGTGCTGCATCCCAACAATGCCTGTCGAAAACATCTAATACTTTCTTTTTATCAGAGAAAGAAAAAATGTTGAACACGAAGTCAATGATTACCTGCAAAAGATCTGCCACAGTTGTGAAAAAACTGACAAACTACGAGCACCTTGCTCTAAGTAAGACAAAAAAGAAACCCTAGTTGCTTCAGGGCTTCATTAGCCCTGTGCCCTTGGTTGTTGTCATGGAAAACGCATCGAATCCACGGTGCCAACTGATTCACAAGTAATGACAAAAAATAAAACTTTCCCGCTGAACCACAGCCTAGCATGTGCCAGCTATGCTATTTATTTA
>JGI24158J21664_10000841_pt1 | contig 31295 bp, 17 predicted proteins | sample Ectturendosymbi3_FD_21664 | JGI IMG/M metagenome (IMG submission 21664)
CTCAAAGGTGTTTAAAATTGGTACTTGGCGCAAAAGTTTTAATTTCTAAAAATTTGATTAGAAGTATGTTCAAGAAAACCTATTATTTCGTAGCGAAACTAAAGAATAACCTTTAATTCTCTCATGGGTGAAGGTATAAAACAAAATCCTCCCAGCTGTTTCATTTTTTTCAAATTTCTCTAACTACTGTAATTACTTGCATGTTAATTCCGCCTATGTGCTTTTTTTGTGAAAGATATGAATGTTATGAAGATTTGAATAAACAACTTCACTGAGCTTCCCAAAAAAATACAGACTGACACATAAAAATTAATCGTAACAACAAATGCAAAGCGTTTATTACCCTTGTAACTAGCACGCAAAGCTGGCAACCATTCATAAATACATATCCGTACGTTTATTCCAATCTGTATCTGCTACAAACAGTTCATCTCTCCTCTATTATAAATGATGAAGTGTCTTAACCATTCGAATAGTAGCAATGATAGGGTGGATTACGTCATAGGACATACGTCATGAGACTCCTTGAATATGGGTTTGCGTTGCACTGTCCCCTCAACCTGTGTTGTGTCGCGACACACTAGTGGCCGCGAGTGCTTTCCATGTGTGTTGTCATTAGTTTGGAATATACAGGGCGAGTTTGCTGGAAACCACAATTGCTTTGAGCCTTAAACTGAAGTTCGTAATGACGCTAACATGCATGTTTGCTTGACATGATTGCAGCCTCGCATCAGTTTGATTTTACTCACGAAAGCAGTCTCAGCGATCGCATTGAAATAATTAAATTCATAGGCATATCTGCTACGTTAATTGCGTGAAATTGTGCCGCGAAAATGTTTACATTTTTGTAGTATGCCTCAGCGTTAAACAGTTGAAACGCTTGAAAACCACTGGTGTACAAGATGCGTACGCCTAAAAGATAACCTAGCTAGCGTAAGCTTGGCAAGCAAGGTATCTATGTATTAAATTCTGAGGTTTGTTGGTTAGCAATGGGTTAAAAATTTAGTAATAAGCAATAGATTTTGATGTTTTTTAGAAGTTAAGCAGGAACAAAACCAGTAGTAGCTTGTAATTTCCCATTTGGGTGACTGAAAGAGATTTAGAGTTTGGCTTTACCTTGTGGGATGTAGTGCTCTATGCTTCCTATTCAAATTGCTTGTTTTTATTTACAATTTTATGTACAAGCACAGTCTACACTCTGCAACCAAACTTTAAAATCGACTTTTACATTATATTTTTGTATTAACTGTTCAGTTCATATTTGTTTATTGAGCACTCCAACCACGTGAATACGCGGCCAGAAATGCAAGGGGCAGGAAGCGATGGCCGCAGCTGTCATTGGGTCACTGCCTCCACACCCTGCCCCCACAAGTTCATGTCAAGCAACAAAATACAAGTGAAACACTTTTGCGAAAAATAAACCATTGTAAATAAAGATAAAGAGATTGCAACAAAGTAGCAACGGCACACAATAGACAAAACAAAATGCGCATCTGAATTCAATCAATTTAAAATGCAGTTTACAACGGCAAGCAAATCGCGTCCGAAAATCCTCAACCTACGTCGCCCCACAATAGGGCTATCTGCTCAAAATACAACGTGGTAGCTCTCAGAAAGTTAACATCGTAGCTCAAGATTACCAACGCGAAACGATGACATAACAGGTCACAGCCAAACATGTTGTTACATAATATATCTTTGACAGAGTAAGGAAACGTGTTGGACTATCATGAGTTTTCACATATATATTTCGGAAACCTTTTCACTGCTAAAACTCTAATGCCATTTGCATTTGGTAACATTGTTCTTATTCATGCAAAACTTTGACAGCATAGCACATGGGCCTACCCAAAATGAGTAACCCACAGTCAATAAACAAATAAATAAGTAAAACGAGATACTTGTCCAACAGCTTCAATGTGACAAAAATCAACCCAGACTTAACACCACAGCTCATTTATCAACAAAACCAAATGTGAAGAAAGCAAAATGTAAATATTAAAGAAACAATATCCGACAATAATCATCGCCCATTTCAAAAAGCAATCCAACACTACACAAAATATTTTTGTTTTCGACCAGTTTTTTTTTAAAGCAAATGCCAGTAGCATAATTTTCTAGCAGGCAATCATAATAAAATTTTTGAAATTTAAGAAATGTTGTGTTTTTGAAGTTATTGATATGGAGTTCCATACATTTGGTTCTAGGTACATGAAGCTGTGTTGAACTTGCTTTCGATGTCTCATGGGAATTGTCTCAAGAGAAAATTAAGTAGTTACAGAAGTAAGCGGACGTACAGAAAGTTTTTGAATTTATTCTGAGTAGTGCAAAAAGTGTATCCACACAATTTTTAGACAATAAATGAACTGAAAGTTGCCAACAACTGCACTTGCTAATGACAACAGTTACTTGCTGCTTGAGGTTTCAACACAATCTATGCGAGTTAAAACTCAGGTAACTACAGTAGAAGTGCTTGCAATTGGCTGCAGTCACTCGTGCATGACTTGGTTTGTTGCATCACCCCTCACCGATTTCGTCTTGACGCTTTGTGTATACAAACGGAAGCATCGCTAACACAGTTACAGGCTGGAAAACAGTAATACAGTAAGTTTGATTTTTTTGTGAAGCACAAAATTTGTGCCTACAGCGAAAATATTGACTAACGAAATGCATCTTTCCCAAAACTACATTTTTACTCACAGTCATAAAATTACCTGAAATAAGGATGGCAATTTAGAAATTATTTTATTCCAATTTAGACTACTGTACGTCTTTAAAATTGTTAGCTTGTTTCCGTGAAAACTTCGAAAGACTGAAATGAACAACAAACAAACAAAAGGGCAATTTAAATACTTTTTACAACTTCTGATAAAATTTCAAAAAATGTTTAAATCATCATATGGTTCATTTCTCGAATAAATCGTGGTTTTCAAATGTTTTAGAGGGAAAGAATTCATCATCACTCAGTCTGCTAAAGTTATGCGTCAGTAGATATCCACTCAGAAAGTAGTATCTCAAGCTTAACTGTCGCTGTTTTCAGCACCAGAAAAGAAACTATGAGAAAACACGGATCAAATCCCGCAAACGCGGTGTTTGTGCGTGACTGAACGGATAACATAACAAACACTCTACTGCAATATTGACAGAGATATTCAAAGAATGGAACAGTTCTGCAAGATAATGAACAAATTCTTGGACGCATTCGACAACAGCGCATAAAAGGTCGCTTTAACAATAGTAGCAAAGTTTAATGACAGAATCACTTGGGCATGAATGTGTCGCTTAAGCTTTTTACTCACATGGCGGCGCAAGAGCGCAGAACGTTTCGTGACTCGAATGGGTGAAAGCTGGGTGCAAGATAAACATTTCCTCGCAGCATCATTGCTGTCGTGTTGGATAGCTTGTGCTTTTAGTTTGGTTTAATGGTTTCATTCGCATTCTCACTTTTACCATTCTTTTTATTGTAAGGATTGCACACAAAGTTATTCTAATAATGTTTTAGAAAAAAATTTAAAATGAGGAAGATGTTTGTCACAAGTTTAGCCAAGTAATGCGTGCTCACATCTTGCATTTCATTATCGTTTTTACGATAAGTTATGCGCTTGAAGAATGCGATGGACTGCATATATGACCGAATTCGTGTTGGTTATGTTTTTTTCGTTTTCATAATGGTTAAGTTCACAATGAAAGCACCGTCCTACATCCTTCATATTAATCAACATAAATCTGCAGTAGCAATCAACGAAGATATCGTAGGTTTTGCTGCGATGGGAACAAAAAAGAAAACATACCTAAGCCAGCGTTTCAACGTTTGTTAATATATGCTGCAAATGTAACATGCGACAGAGATTTTTATTTCAGATTTCGAACTGCACTCTTAACATAAGAAAACTTGCTCACGGTGAAACTTCTAACGAGCAACAGATGCGCACTGTCCATCAAACCTGCAGAGGAGACTCTTCTCGCATCGGATTGGTGTGGCCCCTGTCATAATGGCGGTTTGACCGTGTCGTGGTACAGTGCTAAAGCAGCTGCCTGTCTGAACGCTCTTCACACGACAACCGTCTGCAAAATGAAAATTTTTAACGAAATTAGGAAAAATTAAACAGTGATGATTCACAAAGTACAGTATAACAAAACATTTTGAAATATGGCAAAAAATGGCGAATCAGTCTCTGCTTTTCCAGACTGTCCTTTTGCAAATCGTCCTATCCAGCAACGTAGAGGCGAGATTATTACCAGACACAGTGATTCTAAATTGAATTACAGTTAATGACAGGCTTTGCACTCAAACCATTAACGATCCACATTGGCACATTAAGACTTATTTACTGAGATTTCACTTTTTCCAAACCAAGATGACTCTTCCAAACACTGGAATCTTAGTTTTAAGATTGGTTGCAGTCCAACTGATCGATTGCCCGTAACTTTAAGCAGTGATATAAAAATACAACGATAATAGCCTTTTTTACTTGCCTGATCACAAAAATTCTTACAGAAGTTATATTTTGCATATATTCACCTGGTGTTTGGTAAAATAGGAGCAACTCCTTAAATATAAAGTTTGATTGAATTGACAAAACGAATGTGCTGTAGAACATATTTTTAAACCTAAAGATGGCGCTATGAGCGAGTAGAGTAAAAAAACTGCAGTGACCAAGGCTAATGCCAGTTTGTGGTGCGAAAGAACAAGATGATTCAAACTTTTCATCACTTGGCAAAACACCTAAAACTTTTATATCGCAGTGGTTCTGACGCAAATATGATTTCATTCGACGTTTCAGCCGTTAAGTTTTGATGACGCAGGGTGCATCACGACGGGCTTCAAACATGTGGGCAGTGTGTAATCTTGCAAGGAAAACAACAAGTGCGTGAATACACAGGTTGTCTCACTGCCTTCCCCTGGCGTTTCTTTTTCGAGACTTTGAACGCAACTTGTGCTTTCTCTCTGCTTTGTGAGAAACGAGTGACGGCTTCTCTTGATTCCTCGCTGAGCGACTGCCACTCATTTGCGAAGTGATTGAAGCTCTTACAGTCTACTGATCAAAAGTCGACCGAAGTCAAACCGTACGTTCGACTTAAGTAATTTGCGAAGTTATTAAAAAACTGAAAATTACAACGCCTCGTCAGTAGCACGCAGCAATCGTCTTTCCTCGTAGTATTGGCTATTCGCGAGCCAAGCTTTTCGAAGAGCTGTTCGTAAACAATTCTAATTGAACGGGACATCGAACGAGAGCTGACTCGAGTAATTTGCCCGTCTGCTGTGCGACTTGTGTGCTTCAAAAAGTGCTCTGAAAACCTTGAAACTTACCTCACAGCGTCGAGATAGTTTTCAATTGAAAAATGTGTGCCACAAAATTACTGGACGACGTCTACACGTCCCGGACCGCCGGCGGATCATTGGGTTGTGCACGTAGGCAACAACGTTCCACAGCGATTAGAGAGTGTCAACACATGAGTAAGTTCATATTCGTTTAACTTCTTAAAATCCGATCCAAAGAAAAACAATCTGTTCAAATTTTTTCGCGGGCATTGTTGCCAACTGATTACACCAACCTGTACGAGGATCCTGCTAACTTAGTCATTGACGAGGTTTTTGGCGCACGACCAAATTTTTCTTGTGATGTCAAGTACTATAAGCCAAGCAGAGTAAACTATAAGAGGGTGAAAAAATCTGAAAAATTACCAGAAAGAAGAAACGTTTATCATGCAAATCTTTCTATAAAGTACCTTTTATTTACCAAAAAGATTATTTGTTCGATAAATTGCCCGGCCAGCAAAAGTTGAGCTTACCAAAGCTTTACAGAAGAGTTCTGTGTTACAACATCTTCTTCGAAAAGCAAAATTGAATTTGTCAAGCATATTTGTCGACAAAGATTTTGAGAAATTAAGTGAAAGATTTTTTTCACCTGAAAGGAACGTGATAAACGAAACTCAGTAAATACTATTGCAAAATTATTTAAAACTTTTTACAAGCTGCAAAAAACTGCAAAACATACGTCAAAAAATTCAAACAGTTAGTTCCATGAAAGGTTTTTATTTCACGAAGTGTATCTAAACAAGTGGGACAAAATTTTTACTGCCTTTTGTCATATTCTGAAAAACTTTATGTGGGTATCTCAGGAATGTTTTGAAGTAGATTTTTATATTTCTGCTGCATTGTTGATGCATTTAATACAACAGAATGGAGGAACGTTCATTACGCAGTAAAAGTGTTGTTTGGCTACTTTTTCAATTGCCCCTGTATGTATTTTTGGGCGCTGAGCTAGTATCATCGTTACTTTGAGATATTTACACTTTCAAACGTGCGCTACAGAACGAGCATTTTTATGACTAGACTTATTTTGTCTTATCACAGACGAAATGTAGTCGCACATTTCTCACTTTGCGTTTATGTTGCCCTTCCATCTGTCTCACTATCCTGGTGAATTTTTCACCATGTCCTTCATTAAAATCGCCAACAATTTCTTGAAAAAACAGATGGGAACATAAATTGTAGTTTTAAAAACATGCGACAAGCCATATTTTCATAGATTTTGATCATTTTTCACTAATTGTTTGTAATTTTGATCCCCTTTTTCCCAAAAATCGATCAACCACACCCGAAACACTTGTCACGCTTTCTCTGTTTCTATCATTTTTCCTCCAAGCTTTTATACTTGAACATTTTGTTAGTTTGAGGACAAACAAATGTTATCCTTTTTATTTTGGCATCTGGTAGTCTGGAAAACAGACTGGGTTGAAACGAAAAGTGAATATTGCCTACTATATGTAAAAGCGCTATAGTGAGTGGTTACAAGACTGGAATTTTGAACTCCAGTATGCCTATTCGCTTCTTCAAGTACATCAAACACAGATTTACATCCTGATAATGCTGATAGAAAGACTTACAGCAATTATGTCTTATAAGAAATCCATACCATTAACGGAAAAATTATAAAAGATTAAAACTGTTGTAATACGAAGAGGATTGATGACAGAAAAAACTGCTGGCATTTTTGGAATCAGCGCCTGTAAATCGTACAGACATTCTTTAAAATTATAGCCTAACAAGCATTTGAAAACATTTTGATATGTAGTGAATCAGTTATTTTTTCAACATTTCCATGAAGTAAATTTGCTTCATGCGGTGCACATAAGCACATGTTAATGCCATTTTTTAAATATTGCTGTGTTTGCCATTGCACATGGATATCTGTTTATAGAACGTGGTAGAAAACTATTGGAAAAATCATCGATAAGCAACTGTATACAGGTTACTTGCAATGAAAACTAGTTAGGGGTGAAAATAGGTGATAAAGCATGAATAAAGTACAAAAAAGTTGCTTACACCCGCCAGGAATTTTGAAAAACAATGTTTCCATTAAATTATTTTATTTATCATTCGTGGCATGGGATGGATTCAGAAAAATGCTGAGGAGCACGATTTTTTTCGGATTTGTATCGGATTGAAAAATATTCGCCAGCAAATCAAGAAAAATCACAAAAAATCTTGCGTTTGGTAACTTGTTTCCAATAAATTTAAACCAGTATCTGAGTTCCAATTTTAGAAAGGCTGCCGGCTTGCTAGAACTGAACTCTTCTTGGCACGCAAAAGCTAAAACTTCAGGAAAGAGCGCAAATATCTAAAATGTGTGTTTTGCTTCTTCCGTTCCACGACGTGTTCTTTGGTTTGGATTAACAATCTTTCTCTCTGCTCCAAACTATATAGTACATACTGAGCACTTCTGGGTTAAATAACGTACAGATAGTATTTAGGTTGACTTTTGCTTGTGAATGTAGGTTTGGAATGGACAAGTACGTTCTTTTCATTTGTCCCTTAATTTATGAACATTGCTTGCTGTCGAAGTTTTCGTGGTGTTTCAAATTTAACAGCTTACCCATAGCTCTACACAAGTTTTATTCCAGTTTGTATTGAATAGCACGGCGTGTAGTCTTTTCAGTTTGCCCATTTTATTTGACTAAGTTACTTGCTTTTTTAATAAATTGCTTTCAACACCATGTATCCATCACTGTATGAATATTTTTAAGTGTATGAATGAATATCTTATTCTAGAACACCCAAGTGAATTATACCCTTCAATTATGCGTCTAAACTTTGCTAACACTCTGCTAAAGCCCACTGCTTACTCTTTGCTGAATGCGCGACCAAAGTACAGAATTTTGGTTACTACAAGCGCCCTTAAAGTACGTTTAATGTTCATCTCCAACACATTTTTTCATATCATTACTACACCTTTCCAAACTCAAGAATGTACTATTTGCTAAAACTTGATATTTGCAACTTGCAAGAAAAGCTGCCAGCAACAGAAAGGTAAGCAACAAGAAGAAACATTATGCTGTATGTAAAGAAAGAGAAAGTTTCAACAAAGCGACGCCAAATAAAGAATAATTTTTATGCCATAACCTTTTTAGAATGTTTTCGTTTTGTCTGTGCCCTTAATTAATTTGCATCAGTCCCATTTCTTACATGCCTATAAACAGAATAAAACGAGTAGCAGGGGAGCAACCAGCTGATTTTTTCAAGGATGCAAGATGACTGAAGCTTGTTGTGGTACTATTTTCGGGAAGGGCGCAAAATGATTTTACCTGTCGTACCTAAAAACTAAACACGTTTTTAAAGGGGGTCCGGTTGCCCCCTCTTGGTTGCTTGCCTGATGAGTAGACGCCATTCAGTTCAGCTAATGAGTAACAATCTATAATTATTTTTTAAGTATCTAATATTTCAGTCAATTTCCAAGAAAGTGCTTATTGCCAAGTCTACAAGAAAGCTCTGCTGCCCCATTTGCATACAACTGCATTCAAACAAGTGAGTTTTGTTTTCCTGCATTGCGCAGTTTTGATGAAATAAAACGTCTAAATACTCAGAAGTGATATGTTACCTAGGTAAGGATATGTTCATTACCATTGAGTTGATATTTATGGCAAGTTACGCAATTTACGTTCTACTGCAAGATATAACGGTTGCATCTTTGTCATTTACGCATAGTTTAAGATGTGGAGCATCTGGTAAAGAATGGGAAAAATGTGCCTAATAGCTCCAGGTGTGTTGGGGGTAATTTGAAGGTTTCTTGATAAATTTTGATTTAAATCTCATGCACTTGCAGTAGATATTTACGTAGAAACTTTGAATTATTTCTTTCGTTAGATCATATACAAAATGTCCTCCTTCATCGAGTGGTACTGCACTCAGCAGCGTAGCCAAGAATTTTGTTCGGGAGGGGCCAGTCAATGACGTCTACAGTCACTGACGTCATCTTGAGTCCGACTGTTGATTTTTGTTTGTTCTCTAACAGTTGACAATTGATATAAAGCACCAGTAAAAATCTTAGCAAGTTTGTTTCGGGGGATATGGCCTTTTCGGCCTCATTCTGGCCGCGCCACTGTCTACACTTTTCCACATGTCACACAGATGTTTACGCTTGGCTTCAGAAAATCTTTGATTGCATCTGTGCAGTGTATTGCTTGTGCATAGAGCAGGGACGAACTCAACAGCAAATGAGCACATAAATAAAATTTTCAAAGCGTTTTGGCTGCAATGAGCTAATAGGTTTATAAGCAAAGCAGAAACTCTTTGCAAAGAAACGTGACAATAATTTTTTATATTTCGACAAAACTGGTGGTGAGGATTGTTACAAAGTGCCAAATGAAAGTTTTCCGGAACTCTGAAACGTTTGCTTAGTAAATATTCCATTGCCGCTTTTATCAGACATTTCAGCTTCATAGTCATTGCGATGCTTGAAATGTTTGTTTGTTTACCTTTCTCAGGATTTATCCTCACTGAGAGCTCCAGGTAAAGAGGCAGGGAGGTGCAGAATACTTTGTTTCTTCTCACATCGTAAACTAGTTTTTAGAAATTATACAGTTCTCGTAATTTCTTGTGTCCACATTCTGTCCACTTTTTTCATCTATAGCACTGCCATGATCTACAGCAGAAGGTTGACCTGTTAATCATAATTAGGGCAACCAAAAGTCAATAAAGTCAATATTTTTCTGCCGTTTTGAAAGTGCATGAAACGTCCACAAACCAAATTTTACGCTCATACCATGAGGGAATCCCAAGTTATTAGGTCAAAAAAAGTCAAAATTTATCGTTGGGTCAAAATTTTCTTGCAGCACAGTTTTTTTCTCTTCATCGATACTTTATTGAAACTACAACAACAGATATTGATATGCACGTTTAGTTGCAATTCTCTAAAACTGTAATAGTGGGTTTGTTGCGACTTCTGGCGTAATAATGCTGTTTTGCCCGCTACTGTATGATTGAATAGTATGTAGGACAGGCATGGTAAGGCAAGAAACGTGGTCTTACAGTACTTGGTTTGGTAAATGCTCGATCCATCATGCATATAGTGTTTCGACTTCATGATGTTCTCAGGTTCGACTCTACTATAGTTTTTTATGTACTTGTCAATATATCATCCCCAAAGTTAAACAACCAAATATTTTAAAATTTCGAAGCATAGAGTGCATGAATACACTTTTGGGTTAACCTCAACCCATAAGGCTGAATTATTTTGCAGTTGCAAACGCAGAAAATTTATAGGTCAAAATAAAGTCAAAATTTGTAAATTATAAACTCAAAATTTTAAGTTTTTAGGTCAAAAAATTGGTTGCCCTTATCATAATACAGTATTATGCATTGTCGGTAAAAGTCACGTATCAACAAAAAACAGTTTTGGAAAATTAACAGGAGTCAAAGCCTGCAGCGAATAAGTGACAAAGCTGCAAGTACATAAATGCAGGGCACATTTGCAAATGCTGATGTCGAATGCTTTGACAGAAGAAACAAACAGCGCTAACTTCTGATATGCGTTACTCTGACATACCGCTACAGTAAGACTGCTTGAGACAGACATTCTGTAAGCAACTACTAGTTGCTTCAGGTAACTCTTGGGCTGATGGATTCGATCAACAGAACTATCCCAATCTCAACCGAGCAATTTTTAGAAATTTCTTTTCACAACTTTACCACAGGTTAACTCAGCATTCCCATCAGCTATTTGTGAATATTTCATAGCAAGGTTTGTTTAAAAGTTAATGTATAAAAGTCATAACCACAAGGTATCGGTTTTTGCTGTTGTTGGAAATCAAATCGATACTAACCCTTTTGCAGAGATTTATTTACTTTTTTGTCCTGTTTCCATTTACCATGTCGGGTGAAACAAGCACGAGAGTAGAAAAGCTGCTGCCTTGACAAGGTTATTCTGATTTGTTGGCCTGACACGAATTTTGTAATCTAATGTCTGACTTTTTTCTATCAAACATTCAACATAATGACTTTTATCAAATGTAATCAAACACAAAGCATAGCCAGCTTACCCGCAGTGCAAGCAAGCTCCTGTCTCGTCGTGTGCAAACAAAATGGCTTCCGGCGCCTTGATTGCTGATTGTATAGCTGGTGAAAAACAAACGGCATAGAACTCATTTTTCACAGTTCTGCTGTGCGAGATGAATGAGTTGTGGCAATTGTTTAATAAGTCAGTTTTGCCTAGCTTGTTACTGCACTTAGCAAGATTGTTTTACCAATATTGATATGCAGGGTGTAGTGCTATAAAAGGAGGTGTGGGAACGCCGCTCTCACACCAAATAAAAAGGAAGACTGCACTAAATCGTTCGAATAAAATGTGCATTCGCTTGCAAGGATTTTCACAGTGGATCTTCCTGTTTCAGTGCAGAGTTTTGACTAGTAGTGCGAATCTGCGTGTCACTATAGCACATCTGTGAGATCGCAACCGTGTTTTTGTGTAGTATAGTGCAAAAAGGTGTGGGATCGCGTTCCCATGCGTTCCCACCCCACTACACCCCTGCTGATATGTAAAATATTCTTTCTCAACAAGGCATCTAAAAGATTCACTCGTTGGTGTAGGTCTTGTGCCACGAATGCAGAGCTGTTGCCTTGAACACCTGTTGCAACTGCTCTTGAAAAAAGTATTCATACTCACGCATTTCCATAAGGATGTTCATCTATTAGAATCGCAACAATGTCACAAAACATTCGTAGCCTTGAACAAGGTTTTATTTTTGTATACAAAGATGAAGAGACAGAAATATTAACCCTTACACGAGGCGCAGTAGGTAATTTTTCAAATTTTACTTTTGTTTTTATTTCATCAACAAAGTTCATTTCAGATGGGCTGGTGGTACTGCTTATCGAAAGGAATCCTTTATTTAATCACTATGCAATAAATTATTTTTTTCAAGGGACCTCACGGGTTCGCCCATGGTTGGGAGAGGGATTCCCACGTGACTTGAAATTTGTCGCATGTCGTATCGTTAGTAATTTGACATCACATAGCAAGAATTTTTATAAGTTAAATACCATTACAGTATTATATGCTCACAACACAGTGCGTATTACACGTAGAGGCACCGCGCCATGGGGCTGTCATGCAAGGTCCACGAAAATAAGGTTGTTGGGTCTTCGTTTGGGTGAAAGCTAAGAAAAGGGTCACCCAATTTTCATTCGCTCCCTAATTGGACGTTCGGGGTAGCCCATGCTAGCCACGGTTCTGTATAGAGGTTAGACATTATTCATGCACACGATATAATGTACTTCGTATTACTAGTTTCGTGGAAATCCCATGCGATGGGACGGTCACAAGTTGCCAAGGGATGGGACAGAAAAAGTGCTCCATGGACAAGACTTGTGACTTCATGAAAAAACTGGGGTGTCCTAAATGGTCGATAGATAAATCTTTATGTGACAACTAATGGTTAGTTATCGGAGATTCTACGAAATATCCGTAAGTTTTTGGATAAACAAAATGAACAAGGAAAGGTCATTTTTTAACCAAGCGGAAATAACAAATGACGTCAACGTTTCTCTTTTTTCGGTTAATCTCTTATTTTTTCCTTGTTTCAACTCTTCACTCAAAAACATTTACTAGCATGGCTGCCCTGATATTTTTTCTGACTTATCTCTTGATCCGCTGGCCATACCAAACAGATCAAGGGGCCTGATGAGGCCCGCAGGCAGTACAATTCCCAGGTTACTTGCAGGTTATGCACACATTGCCAGTCGTTTAGTAACAGACTGTGCATACCTGTTGCACCGTTGACAGGCTTGCGTTGTGCAGTGGAGCAGTGATTTGAACGTTCCCTGAATGTCAATGTCGTCGCACGATGCGTTGAATTGAGTTCATTGAGGCAAAAACTAAGAAAACAAAAAAAACGTCTAGTTCAAGTCAAAGCAAACCCCAAAACACCGAAAAACTATTGGCGATGTCCTCCCATGAGGCATGAACCATCATATTGATGTATTGTATTGCTTAGAAAATTTTGAACGCACGCCATTTAGATGGACATTTGGTGTTTATACTTTAAGTGAAAATAAAGTTCAACCAACTGCCTTATTACGGTTGAAAGCAATTTCATTTTCAACAACAAAGTCACAGAAAATATTCACAGGGCAAATATTCAAAGACCACTTACGCTTGTGCCAAGCACACGTACAACATCAACAAACAGTAGGTGATTCACAAGTATATTTCCAACAGTACATCCTACTCTGGTTGAGTCGAGTAGAGCTGAGAGTTCATCGAAACAAGCACCATAAAAATAGGGCCTCAAGGTTCCCAATTATTTGACCCTTACAGCTTACAGTGAAAGGTTCCTAAAAGCAAGCGTTCCACTTCACTTCCGTTGTCCGATTTCTGCACCAACTCAACAAATTCCTTACATTTTTATGTTTTATGATATCATGGTATTGTTTTTTGAACAGCAGGCTATGGTTTGTTCTGCCAAATCCTTTAGATGCGTCCAAAAACAGTAAACCCACTTGTTTTTCTTTGTTCACGTAACATCACACGGTTTGTATGAGCAAAGGGCGTGCTACCTGTACCATGCTGTGATTGGAAGCCAGTTCGATGATTTGTTCTAAAAAATAGCGTAAACTTCGAAANATGTAAAATTTTAATAGCTTGGAGANTATTGTGGCTAATGAAACTGGCCCAGCTGCAGCTACCAGTATTAGTTANGGCATTTTCTTGTTTTGTATGTAGGAACTATTTTAGTATTCATGCATTCTTCCGGAATATTGCCATGCATTACACATTTTGGAAAGAAGACTCTGACGTAAGCAAAAACTGGAACCAATAAAGAAAATGCTATCAGTAAAAATGTAAACTTCACTGGGAGAAACTGTGCGAAATAAACTACTACGAAGTATATATCATATTTGATTGAAATTGTTATGCAAATTAAGTAGCAGGATTGTAGAGACACTGACAGTCACAATGTACCGAAGCATACGGCAAAGTCGCTGCTGTTGAACTACCAAGAAAACCATCTTTCGCTTTCGGTGAAGAAAGTTTATCTGTCGCTTGACTTGACAGTTTTGAAAACAACCGCAAAATTGCGGCAGCCTTCGAGGTAAATGGAAGATAGCTTAGTGAAAATACAGTGAAAAATTCTGGGTTTAGCACGAAATGAAAGACCTTCGCCGGTTATTTCATACATCAATTTCTGCTGGCGATAGCTGATGTCGCAGTGGGTGGCTGGTAATTAGTATCGTGTTGCTGCTCAATCGTGTAAACCACGTGACTGGCTACAACGCAGCTAACATAGATCAAAGCATACTGCAGCTGGGTCTGAATGTCAAGAAGAAAAAAGGAACGAGGAATTTGAATAATTGGCGTGCTGCTTGCTTCAAGCTGAAGGTTGCACAAATCCCCTGACAGCCTTCTGCTACGCTTGAAGCATTGGTAGGCTTCAGTTCTTTCCCTCTGTTTCTGCAAATTGTGGTAAAAGTATCTGGCTTGATTTAATTACTTTTTTGAGTGATTTGTCAGTGAACACGAAACGCAAATGAAAAGTACGAGGACAAAATTGCCTGGTGAATTGCGTGCGGTCAATTTTAGCTGAAGAACTCCCACAGAAAACTATCTCGAATTCAAGATAAAAAGGTGGAAAAAAATAAGTCAGCTGTAAAAAAGTCACTGGATCATGATGGTACAGAAAACACAAATAAGCTAGTTATTAGACACAGCAGAGGTTCTCTTCAATTCCGCAATGAACACTTAGGTAGTGAATATTTTAAATTGTTTACTACGCACATGAAAATTATACTGTTGTCTTATGTGACAAAAATGCATGACATTTTGAAATGTGAGACACAGAAAGACTAAGAGCGCAACAGCACAACCTCTCCCTTGCAACAAACCCTTCTTCTCAAACTTTTAACGTTTCACAGGGGATCATTTGCTAGCACTCTTAAAAGATGAGAATTAAATGACACAGCGAAAATCGGGCTACTTGACTTTAAGGGGACCAAGCTGCTTTAAAGCAAAATTACGAGAAAGTGTAAAGATGCAAAGTAAACACAGACGTTTTTACCAACTGCTGAAAGCGTTTGATGTAACATATTTCAGTTCAGTAAAGGCATAATGCCAATATTTCAGTGCAACGCTTTCGAAAAGGACAGAAGATGTCATCCTGGAAGCTCTCAGCAAAAGCATGTGTTTACTTGGCTGGCTGAGTAGACTACGATGATTTTAAGTAGATGAAAAAAAGTTGATTCACTGAAAATCTGCGACATTGGTGGAGTTTTAACACAACCACAGAAAAACATCACTTCCTGTGCAGTTAAGTTTCGGCCGATTTGGTTCAATAAATGAAGCCCACGCAACTGTTCCCAACAAAAATAATCGCAGACTCAAAAAGGCGTCTCTTGTTTTAAAGTTTACCGCGATGACAGTGACCAACACCCGCGTGTTGTGCCATTACTATTTTTTCCATTTGAAGCAGACTTTAGCTATCAAATTCATCAGTACTAACCTTTTCCTCTTATTGAAACCTTAGCAAAGTTTCGAAAAGAAATTTAGGCTGATGTACTTGTTTGTGTTATCGCTTCTAAATTTATTGCACAGAACTAATCAAGGAAAGATATTTTGGTGCAGGGAATTGTCAAACAAAGGACTTAAAATTAAGTTTGGAAAACCCAAATATGCATACTTATAGAAAAAACATCGTAAAAAAGAAAAAATTGCTGTAAGTTATGATTTAGTGCATATATTTCTTTGATTTGAGAATGTTACCGCGGTTATAACACCCTGGTACAAACAGTGGCCCGTCAACCTCATACAAGTAATTTCACTCCACAGGTGAAACAAGGAAGGAATTAATCACAAATTTTTAATTCGAAAGCGATTTCACGTAACACTACGCATCATGCATCATCAGTGCTTACATCTTATTATAATAAATCGTCAGTGCTTACATCATATCTTATTCAACCTCATACAGAATCAGAGAAAGGAGCTTTAGTTTGCTCGTGCACCGTTTTTTGTNACTTGCTTCACACAATAACGGTCAGTAGTTGATTATAGGCTTGTTATTCTGCAATAATGGAAAAATGCTTCTGTGGTAGCAGGTTAAACGGTTTTGGTGATTGGTTAGCAAATATTATATAACTCACTGTTGAAATCATGAAGCAAAGAAACATTAACAACAGTGGGGTCAAGGCTGCTTTCCAATCGCCAGCTATTTGCTCCCTGTTTTTAAGTTCAAAATAAGCCTTTGCTTTGAACAAATGTGATGGCTATTTCATAATGTTTAATTTCCTAATATTACAAGATTACAGTTTTACGATGCAAATAATATTTTGATCGACTTCCACAAAGCAGATAGCTAAAGAACATATTTGGAAAAATACTTGAAGTAAAAAAACTCACAAAAGTCGTGTTAAATAATTTTTGTTTCTAGGTCACCGGTGAAACGTGTGTGGATTAATGAACAAATTGCCAAAAAGGGAATGTTCAAGTATTTGGGCTGAAATCATTTCCCTTCTGAAAGTCAGAAGTAAATTGTATTTGAGCTTGTCACATCTGGAATTTCCTCTGGTCCTACTAAGACGTTTGTTTTGGAGTTAAACACAATCATCTTCCACCACAAAATGCAGGTATTTTTGATTAATCGCAGATGCTTTGACATCCTTCAAACTAGGAACAAATGTCAACACAACATTTTATCGCAGTACTTTGGTGCAAAAATGGAATCTGATATAAATCGCTGTTTGCCGTGCAATTAAACGGGAAGTTCCATATAGCTCAAGGTAATGGATTCATGATGAAGCACTTGCAAAGGGCTCAGCGCTCATAATACATATAAGCCCTCGCAATGATTGGGTCTTGCCTTTGTCTGGTGCTGTTTTTTCCTGGTTTCATAAAAGTAGTCTTCACTTTGATTGCTTTTGCTGGAAAAGTTGCGAGGTTTCGGATTTCTCGCGAGCACAGGATCCAATCTTATGTCAGCAACTGCACGATGTTGTTTGATCACACTGTTCAAGGGTCAAGCTGTTGTTTACACAAATGTACTTTTTGCTCTAACGCAGTTCAACATTCCGAGTGCCAGCGCTACATTTTCCTGCTACGTGAGCGTCGTTCGCCATTTTGACAATTTTGAAATGAGCATCTCGTAGCAATCTCACGGTGAGTGTATCGGCCGGCAACGGGTAACAGCGTTTACGCCGCAAACATGTTACTCTGCAACGAAATGACAGTGACATATGAGCAGCTCAGTTTATGGTTGAGAACAAATGGATGTTTGTTTGTAGTTTTGCGATAAATGGGTTGGGCTCATCACGCGGAAATAGCAGTTTAAAACCGATGTGGATTCACTGGAAAGTAAAGATGAGGACGTCAGTTCACATTCTTGCGTTGTCTACACAAAGATATATTATTTCAAAAACTGTCGTCCAGCGATCGACAAAAATAGTCAGTCTGCGTCGTGTTATTGGAGAAACTTAATTTTGAAATATAGTTTGATTTACCTTGCTCGCTCTGGAAATATGCCTTTTTATTTTCACTGAAATACACAACGCTGCTGTCTGAGAAAAATAATGAACACCAGTGTTGAATGCACTTTCGCAGATTGATTATTCTGATCAGTGAAAACTTCGCGATGAGCTTCAAAGGGAAAAACGCAGGGAAGGTGAAAGCGGAAATGTGTTTTTGTCAAAGAGATTCCCAATTTGCTGAAAAAATAACTGCAGTCTGACTTTTAGATCAAAACGACAGTACAAAACTTTATTTAATGCAACATAATTTCCTTGTCGCTAACTGCAACGAAAGTTCTCCTAACAGCAGAAAAACATATTTCGTCGTGCAAAGCATACATGCAAAAAATAACCGGAGCTGTCGCTACTAGAAAGACCCATCTGTGGAGATTTTAACTTTTTTAACCGTAAAAACATCAGACCAATTAGGAATTCATCCCAGAAAATTACCCATACTTCGTTTCTTGCATTTTATAAAAATCTAGTGAAATGACATGCTGGGACATGTGAAGTAGAAGCTCTTGGCATATCCCAAACAGAGTGTGGGAACGTTTCGTGTCGTTACGGATCATTAGACATTTCTCTGGATGTGAAGGCTGTTGGATTTACATGACAACACACAAAGCCGTCTTTTGTTTCTACAGTATTTGCTCTATTAACGATATTATTCATTTGTCTGTTAACAGTCAGTTTTTGCCTGTCTAAAAAAAAGCTGGCCATCACCAACGCATTTCTAACTTTGAATGATAAACGTAACGCTGGAATGTTTACATCCACGATACTTGCAGGTTTGTAGTGGCAAAGAAAGCATGAAACGGAAACTTCACCCCAGTTAATTGCGTTTTCAGAGCGTATGTCAAAATAGCAAAGGCTTTTCCATTCGCACCAAAGTCAAAGCTCTGCCGATGTTCAAAACAACGGATGTGTACGGCAACCGTGAAACACAAACGGTGTATATTCCTTTACTGACGAATGCTTTACATCACTCCCGTCTTTTCCCATGGGCATTTGCGAAGCTAGCGCTTAACAAGTTGCGGCTTATACTGTCAAACATTCCATTTTGCTCCCGCTATGTAGCGCGTCTGCATGAGAAAGACCAAATGTAGTAGTTACAGGTGCCCTGTTTCAGTGTTTGTTCATTGTCAGTAATGCCGGAGTGTATCACCTAACAGCTACCTTGCGATGTGTTATGTATAGGCATTTTTGTGTCCTTGTCTTCTTTAACTAACCACTGTGATATGCACGATCTGTCTATGCGAAACGAAAATAGAAACAAATAATTGCAAAGTTAACTGGACGCGCGATACACAGCTTAAGGTCTATAGCTGCTAATACTGCCGGGTGATCATGACAGGTTCCAAAACCATAACGTCAGATATTTCAGCATTTTGTTACTTCCCTTGTTTGGGTTTATTTATTAATGCAAAAATATTCAAAAGTACTTTCGTAAATTATTTATATGTGGGTCATAGCAAAACCTTCTAGGGAGACACAGATACAAATGGCAGCTTGTGTGCGGCAGCATTTTGATTATGTTTTCCACACTCTATTAACCTGGAGTGTTTGGACAGGAACCAAAACATGGGTTGCACAATCAGTTAGTTATTAAGAATGAATCACACAAAGCCTCGTTCCTCTAGAAAACTGAAAAGTTTGGCTAAACAGCGAAAACTGCAAAAACGTTTTTCAAAAATGCTAGTAGACAATAAAAATGTTCAGTTTTGGTAAAAAAAGTCGCGGATGCTTTCACAGCATTGTGTCCACATTTTCCTATTTTCCGCGATCGAGGGAGGAGCAAATGTTCGATTTCCGTTTTGCAAAAAAATCCAATTTAAATCAACGGCAGGGTGGATTATTAGAGCAAACATTAACCTTTCGTGGGTTGCGTAAGCATTTATTAGAGTCCAGTTCCGACAGGAACCTAAAAGTTTGCATCAAGTTAACAGAATATAAGCAGTGAACATGTGATTGCAAATAGTCACCCCTGCTTTATTGATGACATTTTTAACGTTTATACTAAACTAAGGCTCTGCCATGTAGAATCGAAAAAAACAAAGTTCGTATACCAACCTTGTATCGGAGTCTTTTTTGATCTAAACAGATATCCAATATGAATTTGCCATGCATCACTTGTTCCAAGAACCAGGACATTCTTTAACAAGTAGTCCAATAGGCTGTCACTTTTCCCCTTAAAACTTTTAAAACTTTTGCACAGCACATCTGGCACCATGGAACAAAAGTATGTTGCAATCGTCGCAGAAGCGCTTGCTGTTTTTTTCCAACTTCGTGGAACAAACAATTTTTTTACAACATGATTTCTACAACTTGCTGTGTATTAGCTAAGCTTCCTATTTCAATGAGTACAGAAAGATATTTTTAAGAATACTACTGCAGCTGCTTTTGAATTCAATAAGCAACAGCGACGCACTGCACAACCCTGGTATAGTCTTGGTTCTCTTTTCTCTTCCAGCAAAAACAGCCACTGTACCAAGCTTACGCGCTTGGAAACGAAAGGTTTGGCCATTTCCCTTGTCATCTCAGCTCACGTTAGCAATCATCTGGTTTGCATTTCCCCTTGAACCGATTGTTTGCCACTCCCCAAAATGGCGATTCAAACTTTCAAGCTACTTGCTGGAGCACCCAGCCGGACTTGAACGTAACAACTAGTATGAAAACCAGCAGCTAATTTCCTGCGTAGCTCTGGGGTGCGGATGATATTATCAATTACTGTCACAACCGTCAAAATTTGAGAAGCAGCTTCGCTTTGAGCAGTTGACAGACAGCGATGTATTGTAGGGTGTTAAGTGACAGAATCACTCGTATGCATCTACCGGAACGGTCCAGGGCGATTCTATCTCGTATTATGTTTTCAGAAAACTGTTTTGAAGCGCCATTGAAGCTTTAAAAAAACTTTCATGGGAGCAGAAGATGTGGTTTGCCTAGACGACAACGTCAACCTTGGCCACACACCAGGCACGGTAGTGTAATTACTTGCAAGGCTCTGCTGGTGAATGGTAAGGTATATAAATTAAGCTCAATGCGCAGGGTGCAGGGTTAAAGACTAGTACAACCTAAGGTTCGTTTGCCATATTCTGTGTGTAACTCGAGTGTCTTGCTACGAATCGTGCGCATATGTGCTGCTGATGGAAACAACAGTTGAAAAGGCACTTGTTTCATGTTCAAATGCGTTAGATCTGCATCAGAAAAGAGAGATTTCGTCAACAACAGCCAAAGGTGTTTGCTTGTGCTGAGCAAATGAGAAAAAGCACTGGGGTCAAACTGGAGGAAACTTCATTTTCAACGTGACTGGTTTAGTTCTTTTCAGATTTTGAAGCACTCTGTGCTTTGAAATGCATTCGATGTAACTCATTGTGTTTGCACAGATGAAAAATCCAAGAAAGATGCATCCGTTTCAGTGATTCACTTATTTTTTCATAGCAATGGCTATCAGACAAAAAATGAAGTGTTTTGCAAAAATGCGTTGGCAACAGTAAATATTTTTTAAAATAAATTCCGCCTGTGGTGGAAATACAGGTTTAGCCTCACATGGCATTAAATCCAATTAAACACGAAAGAAATGCTTCATATGAAAGATAGAGTGGCACATTCTTTTGTAATCGTCTTTGGTTTTCAAAATCTTGGCAAACGCATCTCTGTAGCTTGATTTACATACGGTATTGTACAACAGCAGTCAATATTTACATAACATTACTTTAGTCCTGCTTGCCCGAAATAAGCAATCTTGTTGATTGCCATGGTCTCAACAACAGAACCACGTAATGGCGGTGTCCTAGCGTAATTAAAGCATTAACCTTTTCGAATCAGTGCTGTATTGAAAATTAAGGCACTGAGAAAGTGGCATGATACAGTAATTGAATATCAGTTTGTATTAACTGGTAAAGAGGCGAAATTGGGAAACCGACCAACAATTGTTGTTTTGTAGACTTTGTTTCTAATTTCTAAGTTTGTTGGAGACATGTGCAAGTGCGCCGTGGTACAGCGTTTGAGTCACAATAATATTCCATTTGCGTCCTGTTTACGTGAACTATAAAACGCAAAGAGCGCGCTCTTTGAAAAAAGAATGGTAACTTAAAACCTCTTGTGCGCGAGAGAGGCTGCTTGTTATTCAGCTGCAAGTAAATACTTTTTTATAATTTAAAAAAATAAAAAACAGGTTAGTTTTGTCAAAATAAACCAACACGGTTATTGCCTTTAAAACCAAGAAAGTTTAATTTCACTTACATCTACGAAAAAGCGACAACTCCTGAAGCTCTATCCACTGATCGTTAGTTGACCCGTAAGTACATTTTGCTTCCACAGTTTTCGTAACGAAATCAACCAGAAGTAATTTACCTCACGGTTTAAAACATTGTTTTTTTGGTGTCGGATGAGTTCCCTTCAAACAATTTGTTCTTTCATGTAATGTCAAAGAATTTTAAAGCAATAAAACGAAACAGGATTTTTTAGCTTTCGATTTTTATTGCAGACATCTCGAACCTTGGTCTTTTTTAAAAGTAGTTATGCACGGCTTTCCGAAGAAAGAAAAAAGTATTAGATATATTACTAATACTTTTTCTTTTCCGAAGAAAAAGTATTAGATGTTGTAGCGTTGCACTGCTCAGCGTGTGGGAATTGAAACGCACGTACCGGCCGCTGGATTCGCAGCCAACAACTACGAACTTTTCTAGTCTTTTCCACAGCGGTTTTGACGATCTGTTATCAATTTGCCATCAGCCTTTGAAATTTGATAACCCGCTAGAGTGACCGGACCTAAGTGGCCGTTTCATGCCCGGACTGACCGTCACTGAAATTTTTTTAAGAAGAGCAAAACGTCTACAGCATCTTGAAGAAAGAGATGGAATTAGCGGCTGCGGCGGCGATCCGTTAGCCGCTGCATGCCGGCACATTTGCAACGTGCTTCGACGCAGTTTCATCGCCAACAACCATTTTCCTGCTCTGCGATCCGGAAAAGCACTCTCTTAGCCTCTGGGCAGATCTGGGTTGAGTCGGTAAGTTTGTTCTCTATTAATCAGGAATAGATTAGGACGGCACACCTTCCAGGTAACCTTAGCAGTGTTACGTAGTTGCTTCACGTTTAACGCAGTGGCGAAAGTTGTTGAAACGCAGCATGAAAATGAACAAGGGGAACTTTCTCTTACACAACTGTTTTTGTAGTTTTTGGCTAATGCATTTTAAAACAGTTTCAGGTGAATTAAGCGAAGGCCAACAAACCGTTTCCCTTTGTCCGACCCACGTCACGGCGCGAGCTGCGATCGGGCTGCAATGCGAACGCCATTTTGTTTTTGCTGCGACAGACGACCTGTGAAATCACCGACGTTGGTGTCATGTCATGGCGGATCAAGTTTGCTTTTTGGGAAAAAGCCTTTGCAACAAAAGCATAAAATGTGAAATTTCGACTTTTGAAGATCAGCTGGAAACATCTGGACGAGCGGCTGAATGTCATTTTGAATGTTGCATTGACCAGTACTCAAGCTCAACAATTCCTGTTTTAAGCCGTACGCTTGAAACTAATGCACTTGCAGAAATAGATTTAACTCAATAGATACCCATTATAGAGTGCTTATAAGCACAACAGAAAGTCTATCGTCAAACGGAAGCGCAAGGTTTCCTGTTGACCTATCCCATACCCGCTCCAAATGCACTTTTCAGCTTGTTTTGTGCATTCCTATCAACATTTTTGAGCAAGTAAAGCTTTAGGAAAAATGAAGCGTTTCTTTTGGGTCACCGAAGTAAAACAACTTACAGCATAGCTGGAAACCGCAATAAATAGATGGCAATATTCTGTCCAGCGCAATGTTGCGTATATGTTTGGTTGAAATCAATGCAAAGGTTTGAAAAGGAAGGGAAAAAAGAAGAAACTCGACGAGCAATTCGTAGCGTGAAGGTCTATTTTCAAAAGTATTGCAACTGGCTCTTTTTTGCTTTTCATTTTTTTCCTGGCAACCTTTCACTGTTACCGTGCAGGTAATCGTGACAAGGACGCGTGAACACTTTGCAAGTTGTCACTTGACAAAACTGATTACTCAACCCGAGACGGGTTCGGATTGAATCATCACAGAAGGATTATTCAACGAGAACAAACCGACNAAGCAGCGAGGNCCCGCTTAGATTAACTGATTTCGTGTTTTTCGCTGTCGGATAAAAGCTGATTTAACCAAACCACTAGGGTGGCCATTACAAGCAAAACATCCTTACAATGTGGGAGAAAAAACCTTGTTCATCAACGCTTGAGGAGCATTTGACAAGCGTCAACACCTCTTGAGTGTATTGCATCGAAAGTTACCTTCATCGAAAGTTAAAATTGGTCAGATCTGAATGTCATTTTAAACCTGAATCTCTTTGCAGTGCAGAGGATGTAAAATTTACTTTATTCCATCTGAAGTAGAAAACTGTTTTAGTATCTCAACAGTAAAGGTAAGATATGCGTGGGAGCAAATCGCATTTTATATTTTAGCAAATATGGATTTCAAGGGCATGTTTCGATCTTAAATAAAACACTCGGAGAAATGTATTTTTTAACCACGATGTTTTATTTTCAACTAAATTTTGGGTTTTATTGCCTTCGTAACCAGACGTAAAACACCTCCCTACTTTTCACAGTCCGTTTAACTTCTGGTGCGACAAGTGCTACAATCATCCCTGTGTCGATTTGGTTTAAGCCTGGCCGTGAATGCTACGGAGAACCCAGCAAACTTTCCCCCTACTTTATAATAAAACAAAAAAGAAATAAAAAATATAAACGCTGTCTTGTAATCGAAATCGCCGACAAAGTTGAGCAAAAGTCCAAGACAGAACCCTGCTGGGAAAGCCACAGAAGCGAGGTGACCAATCGAGACTAGGTCTTGCAACAACATGTTGACATAAGCTTGCCCGCCGTTACAGGTTGCAATGCAAACACTTGCGTGCTCGGAGCCTATCCAGGTATCCAGAAGAAAATCGTTACGACCTGACGCTCGGCGAATTACGGGCCAATCGTCTTGTTATCGCTGCCACGTTGGAATGCGTTTGTGACGACCCTGTCACGTGGTGCAGCGGCGAAGCAGGCGCATGTAGAAGTAAATTTGTGGGGTAAACGGCTCATCTCTGGGTCGCACAATGAAAACAAGCTCTGGGCGGCGCCACTCGAAGCTGTGCGAAGCAGAATGTGATATTTGGTCTTGTTGATACAACGAACGCAGTCATTAATTCGATAAGGTTTTCTCCAACTGCAAGAAGCGCTTTTTTCGTTGAACAGACTTCACTGGGAAATTGGCGATCGGGCATGAGAGATCGCTTGGAGAAACAAATCAGTTTTGCAAAATTCTTCATATGACGCTCCGAAATCGTACTTTTTACTGAAGACGCGCCTCTAAATGCTCATGTTAAGCTAGGCTTTTGACGTAAAAAAAAATATTTTGCAGCAGTTGATTGCGTTTTTTCGGACGTGACTTTGAAAAAACATGCCTTTTCGCAAACTTGTTTTATTGACTTTACATTCTTAGATGGAGTAAAAAGACTGATGAAACATCCTTTTTAGAATTTGAAACAACCACAGCTACGTTCGAATATTGTTGAAATCTTTTGAGAAAAATGAGAATTTGTTTAGTTGTTTCGTGAACCGTGGTTGTTTGACTTATTTGATTTCAATCGTTCATTACAAGGCAATCTAATGAAATGAAATATTTCAGCACACTTTTGTGTTTCGACTGTATTTTTCTGGTGGTGCTAATAACTTTAAGAGCAATTTTTTTCCTTTTTTTCTCCACAGATAATATGATTTGAGAACAACTCAAAGAGCTCTCCCACCAGATCGCCATCATGCTGCGCCTACGCCCTGTTGGCAACTGTCGCCAAAGCTCACAAACTTGAGCACGCACCGATTTCATTTGACACTTGCGTCAACGACGGTGTTGGGAACGCACTCATTGCAGGAAGATGGCTGGTGGTTGCATGATTGCTCTGGGCGTATGATTGCTGCTGAACAGCTGGAAACTTGGAATATGGGTTTTTGCAAAGACATCTACACTGGAAAGCTGAAATTTTGCAGCATTGCGCTTTAACAAAGACGTCTGTGTAACAAAGCGTTGGTAGAATTGCAGTAAATCGTTTCCGTTGGCGTTTATAGAAAAAAACATAGAACATTTCGTTTTTAATATACAGTTTCGTCAATTTTTCTCGCATAGAACTTTAATCTCAATGTAAAAAAGGCAGCTTCTGCGCAGTAAGAAACTAACCATAAACATTAAGAACCACACAACTGGTCTTTTTTGACAATTCGTTCACGTGAACTTGTCTTTGAAGATTGCTTACAGCATTTTTGTTTTGGAGGTACGAATCTTTAATATGTATCCGTTATTGCTTAATATGTATCCGTTATTGAAAAGCACTGCTGCTGAGCAAATCTGTGAAGTTTTCTCTCTTTTATCACAGTGTCGGAGATTAATGTTTCCGTTAGGAGGGAGGTGTTTTCAAAATTCCGTGAGGTCCTATGTTTTTAATTGTTTTGAATAATGAACCCCTGAAATAAATGATTTGTAGAAATTGGTGCAAAATGTGCTGTATAGCCTGTACATGAAACTATTGATATGCGTGGCTCAGATGAAAATAAATGCTTTATGTATGCGTTGCAAAAAGCGAACAAATAAACAGGAGAATTTGAAGATTCGGTTTTATGGAGTTGATCAGACTTGTGCATGAGACTTGCTTATAAAAAAAACGATTTTGAAACTTCATTCTTATCAAAAATATGCGGTGTTTAGGTAAGTGTAGTGCAACAGGAAAAAATCTAGAGAAAAAACATTGGCGTTTGTCATGCTTATGGGGTTTATCGAACACCAAAATGTCAGTGACCTTGTCAATGTTTCCTGCAACATTTAAATGTTTTCCTTTGAATAAAGTACCGGTACTCATCTTACCCAAAGCACATATGTTAAATTTCTAAACGTAACAGGTTCTTTCATCAGTCGCCTGTAGTTTGGCTGAGCTCTTGCAACTCAGCAGCAAATGAAGCACTTGTCAGTGATTGAATTTTTTGGGAAGTAAACCAGAAGTGGGTAAATATTTCACTTAAATTTTCTACGGAACGTGTTAGGGGGTATAAACCAAACAGATTAAATAGGAGGGGTTATGATCTAACGCCTCTTCGCTAATAGTGGTTCTCAGCAATTTATGCTAATCACGAAGTAAGTTAATGGCTGTCATCTTTTTTAACCTCTTTAGTTTTTGTGTTTTTCTTTTGTCTAAAGTCTAGCCACTGACTCGCCACCAGTGCAGCATTTACTGCGAAAGCAGCCGCGTGGACCACGGCGCAAGCAAGTGTTGATGGATGCGGCTGACCACTCGTGACATTCAGATCGCAGTGCAAAGCGAGTATAATGAAACTTTTATTTTTGTCGAAAGAAACAAACTTGTACTTGTTAGCAAGGTAATGATATGTGCAGTTTGACTGTTGAAAATGAAAACGCTTCGGCAAACGTAATGGCAACACACTATCCAAGTTTCACGGCAGCTCATAGGCACCAATAGAAATATATAACGAAAAGGGAAGCTTATGTTTTTTAGGTCATCTGCATTGTTGGATCGATTGTATGAACCTTGACAGATATGACTTGACAAACCTGCAGTGAGCGCATCAGTGCATCTGTAACAAACGCAGATCAATCTCGAATCACATCAAACATCTCAATTTTTGCGCTTCGAAAGGACTGTCTGTGAATTTCGCTTGAAAGGATGGAGCAGTAATAAAACAGCCTTTTTGACATTTTTTTCTGGCTAAGTGAGAAGAAGGACATTGTGGTACTATTGTTTATGCATATGTGCCTGCCGGGAATTTGTTGGTAAATGAAGGAAATTTTAAGTGGCCCTGAACGAAGAGAGGAATCGGAATGCAATGCTGCAACTGTTATCGCATTAAATGAGAAAGCCATTTTATTGCCATCTGACTATTATCTTTTATTTAAATTTGCGCACAAAATTTTTAATATGAATGAGATTTGTCCATGGTAAACATTTTTTTCCAATTTGCCACAAATCAAATATTTAATGGTAGTTTTTCGCGTCCGAGTTCTTTGCTTGGGTATTCTGTTGTACTTACAAAAAAATTTCTGTATTACTTACATACAACTCTTTTGCAATGAACTTACGTTTGTCCTCTGAGCGGCAGATATAACTGCCACCATTTTAAAAAAAATAAACATTTTGAAAAGACTGCTTTTTGGGTTTATTTTTTAAAAAATGTTTTTGAAACGTAAGCACGAAAATTCACTTTCAGTACTGACAGTTAAATTTTGGATAATAATGCTCAAGTATATTAAATTACTGGAAAGCGGTTTTATTGTCCATGAAATTGCTCGTTATACTTGCACTGGAGAGTTTCTCGTGGAGTCGAACAGCAGTGGCACCAGGATTGCTGCAACTCGACTTGAAACTTCTAACGCATGTGTATTTTTCTTATTGTCAAGAATATTTTTCACATGACTAACGTACTAAAGCTTTTTTGAAAAGACCTCATCCTCAAAAAATTTTATATTTGCGTTTGGGCAACAACCAAAGGTGACAACTTGCCTTATTTCTGCTTACTTGTGTCGGAAGTGTTTTCGGTTTGAAACAACCCTGTTGCAAGAAAACATTGACGCTGATCGGGCAGCAGCGGATCCCAGTTAAGAAAGATTTTGAAGTGTTCTTTTATGTAAATTCAAGCTTCACAACTTGGCTGTGATTCAGAATGTGTGTTTACCAAAGACACTTCTCCTTCTTAGTTTTTTTGATAAGAAATGTAATCATACTGGATATTTATGCTATGCGGGAGGCTGAGGACCATAAGAGGATCAAGGCAGATATGTGAAGAATATTTTTTTTGCGAATGCGTAATACTTTCTTTATCACTGCCATTTCTGTGACTATAGGGAGGTGGCCAGCAGCTTGTCTGCAACCAACAAGAGTACAAAGAACGATAAACGTTGTATCAACAACTGTTAGAGTTAGTTTGTGGGTGCACAGGCGAAGTTTAAATTGGTAAAGTGACAATCAAAAAACTCAAAACCCGTGGGTGTGGTTCAGTTCGAGTTCAGTGAGCTGTTTGCTTGTGAAGGCCAACAGTCAGTTCTCCACCACAAACGCAGCACAAAGCTTGTTTAAAACTATACATGATAGCTTGCTGTAATGAAGGCAACTGTCAATTACGCAAGGTGTACAAAGCAACCGAAACACTGCAATTAGTTTGAACTTTTGCCGATAGCAGTGTGGCTGCTCACATCGGTTCAGCTAATTATATCAACATGCATTTCAGGCTGTATACACAATTTTCAACACGACTAAGCACGGAAAATGAATTTTCACTCTTTGAAAACAAGCTCCCCAGCATTCCATAAAAAATATTAAAACGGGGCCAATACGTAGAAGATCGTACTAAATTGGGAACGTATATCGTTGCACTCAGTGGAAATGCTTCTAAACATGCACACTCACTGCCAGATATATCCGACGTGAAGTATATGAGGACTTTCATCTCTTTCTTATAAAATTACTGTAAACTGCTCAGTTTATGAGAATCGATGCTACGTGTGGAACCATCATTGCATGAGAGAGCAATCACTACAAACAATATTTCTAAACCTCTACTGGATGTTAATGCTGTCTTTGAGCTTGATTATTCACGCGTCAGGCACTGAAGGAAAATTTCTTGCTTTATTGATGACATAATTCCAGTCATACCTGGTCATTCCACTACGTTCTAGAAGCACTGTTCTATGAGTGTTCTATACACGAAACGAAAGCATAAAAACTGGCAATCCACCAGCAAGTAAAAAGAATTTTTCTCAAAGGCACTGCAGGTACCAGCGAAGAAAACACGCGCAGGCACAGCATAAGGCATTCATTCGTAACCGAAAAAACTTGTCGTAATGATCACGTGGTCATGTCACAGTAAAGTCGAATATGACGTTTGTAGAACTTGTAACATAAGCTTACCGGGTGTGTACTTGCAGTCGCTTATTGTTACGGGACTATTCCACTGCCACTTTCCATACAGCACAGGGGTGGGGAACCTGTGGCCCGCGTGAACATTCAATATGGCCCGCATCAGAGTTTTTATGACCCAAGTTAGAACACAACATCGCGTCAAAACGAAACTCCATGACAAGCAGACACATACACAGTAAGTCAAGAGAAGTCCTTCACTCCTTGACGTGGTTTTCTCTCTTTGTTTTCCTTTGGATGATAAAGGTAGAATTTTGAAATGGAATTAATGATTTTTTGCGGCCCGGCGGCGACATTCCACAGTTCATGCGACCCGCGAAAGTAAATAGGTTCCCCACCCCTGATAGCAAGTAGATTGGGTTAAATAAATAAAAGAACGTGTCACTGAACACACTGCAAGCCTGCGAAGACTTCGTATTTTGCTTAGATGACAAACTGTTAGACGTCTCTTTACAACGATAACATCTCATTAGGCCCCTTGCTAATGTCAATTTCTGGTAACAAGGCGAATTCTTTCTGTTTGAATATATGAACATGTTCTTTGATTTGCATAAAACATTTCGATTTTGGATAAATATCTATATACTAAAATATCACAATAAATGCCTCCCAAGTCTGCTTCTACTTAATTAAGAAACCCCGTAATTCGTTGAATTAGCAGAAGTTCATGAAACCCGTTCCACAGGTCCACGACGGAAAGTAGAGGTTGCTGAAGGAAATATGTGAATTATCAGCATGAATCTAGTGGTACTGACTTTTTCCAAATTGATAAAAGGAGGTTCTGCACCATATGACAATCGAAAGCCCAACTTGGTTCTAAATCATGCATTGCAACGATGACTGATGAGTAAGCTACACCAAACAGACGTGCGAAGAGTTAACTCTTCGCGTTACAACCAGTTATTTGAATGACTGAACGACCAGTGGTGACTTATAATACATTCTGTTGGCACAATAACAGTTGCACGCGTGACTCAATTCGGAGTTTTACGTTGCCCTGACCAACTACGAGGATTACCGTTCAAGTCCTGAGAGTTATTCCGAACTGGTTTCTTAATTTAGGAAAAGCATGACTTGGGGGAAGTCACAAATCGCTCTGTTGCGTTTTGAACTTGCAAATAACCATCCTCGATCAGCGTAACTTGTGGCAGCGGTAGCGATAGTTGCAAGAATTTCCACTGTACTCTTTCGAAATTGATTTGCCAAGCAAAATGAAGCAAAATGGCCGACCGCATCGTTTGCAGCAGCGCCATTGGCCACAAGCAACAGAGTTCGCAAAAGCGGTGGTATAGTACGTTAGAAGTACAAAACCAGGTGAAGAACAGCACGCTCGAAACACTGAATGAAATAAAAGCAATAGCAGAGGTGCTCAGCAAGGAAACGATCTCGGGTCGAAGACAACAGGAGAAGTACCGTTTGAAGGAAGTACTTGGCTTAAAACTAAAATTACAAAAAAAGCGGTAAATCTACCCTTTTCACGCAAAAAAGGTATGACGCTTAGAAAAGAATAATTAACCCCAACCGACGGGCTGCAATTGCGCCA
>JGI24158J21664_10000842_pt1 | contig 31287 bp, 13 predicted proteins | sample Ectturendosymbi3_FD_21664 | JGI IMG/M metagenome (IMG submission 21664)
AGCAACTAGTAGTGTATACAAGTATTCAATGGTGCTATATCTAGATATCTAGCACTTAGCACTGCATTTAGCATGAAAACACAATAATTCTGAGAGTTGGGCTTGAATAGACACGATTATGCTAAAAACTTGTGATAATCAATTTAAATTTGGTCAGTTCCTGTCAATAAAATGTACTGCTACTAATAATCACCACATAGATCAGATAAAAAACAAACCACAAGATCTTTTGGTGAATACTAGCAGTGCAACTAGGCGCGTAGCGAAAGATTTTATTACGGCTGGGGAAAACAATAACCGAGTTTCAACATTGAAATGTGTTTAATGATCCTTGTTTTTAAAGCATCATCCTTGAAACGTGCACGTTTCTGGCGTTTTCTCCTGAACAATAGTGTGCAGATTTAAGCCGACAAACAAAATTATTGCTTTCATTGAATTGACAAGTTTTAAAAGTTTTGATAGTGAAGTTCCAAGCTTCTACTTTGGATCAATTTGCCACCATTTGCTCATAAACCTTTCTTGCAGAAGCGCTAGTAAATCTCTCGAATGCCCAATATTGCACTTGAGCAAGACGTCATCGCGGCCGCTATTACGATTGCGCTTGTTCAGCGTTTTTTTAAGGAAAATGTTAGGTACCCGGTATGGACCTGTAGAGACCCGATTTTCTGATTGTAGGGACTCGATTTTCTCTGATTCTTGGAACCCCATGATAATTTTCTCTGATGCTAGGAACCCGATTTTCAATTCTAGGGACCCGAATTGGATTCCGAAAACACCTTAAAATACCCTTCTTGTTATACTGTTTGCACGCTTCGGATGTACACCAACACAGCACCTTCAACCGAAGCCGAGCAGCGACTTTGCTCTGAGGCACTGACGTCCGAAGTAGGTTTTCTTCGAAACTTTCGCGCATATAAGAAGTGGATCCCGTTGTCATCCAATTTTTGAGTGATTAATTCACGTATGTAGTTGATAACCGTAAGCGCTAGAGTCTTTCAACGCGTTTGAAACATGTTTGGATTTTTGATAATTCGTAAGATATTTTGGCTATGTCCAACCTATTCTGTAAAACCTTTGTAGCTACTTTAAACTTACTTCGTTTACATTGTTTGATGAGACTTTGCTAAATTTAACTGACTTCATTGAAATATAAGATGGAATTAAACTGTAAACACAATCGTAACCCCAGTATTACAAAACTTATTGACCACGTTCAGCTGCATGTAAAGATATCTTAGCACTGCACGTAATTAAATTTGTACAAATCACGGGATTCTTGAAAATACAATAACTTATCTGCGGAATTTGAAGTCCTAATGGGAAAAAATTCAAACTTAGGTTCATTTTAGTCACATGTGCTTTGCCAACAAGACAGATCGCAAGCTCAGGGATGGATATTAGGGAAGGATAAGGAGGCAGTCGCCTCGGGTCCCTCTTTTTCAGAGATACCGTGTCCCCTTTGAGAGCTTTGCACCATTGTTTAGTTAAAAAAAAAGTTATGTACCACTCTAGAGCCACATTTAAAGAAGCTCTGAAGCAAGTCATATGTTTTTCAAAATAAAGCAAAAATTATGGGAAAATGTACCATAGGAGGCAGCTTTCAATTGTGTAGCTGCAAAACTTTACAAATTTTTGTTCCTCTCGTATGTATCTTAAATGCTCTTGAATTTATTTCATAAATTGAAATGTGAAACAAATTTAACTCTTTTATCCACATAATTCCACATCTACCTTTCGCAGTGGCGATGTTTTGGGCCCCTTTTTGAGAGCTTGCCCCTAAATTTTAATACCCACCCCTGTGTAAGTTATCTCAGTATCTGTAAGTAATGGCAGTGTCAATTCCCTCAGCACTTGCAAAATAACAAGCATCTTGTTACTTACGTTAGAATTTGCTGCCGACTCTTCTGGTTGCAGTTAAATGATTTCAAATAATTTACTGTAGGTTAGGGTGGCCATTAATATCAGATAAAAGTTGAAACACTGAGCTTATGAACAGCAGGTCGGAGCCTAATATCTTGAAAAGACTGACGTTTTCTCGCCAGCAAGGTAAAGGAAAATCATTGATGAAAACGTTAAGGCTCCACGTAATTGTGATTGAACTGTCACAATACATGTCATCACAAATAAATATCTAGAATGGATGCTATTGTTAATAAACAGTGACTATAGCGCAATGAAGAAGATTTTGAAACTGAATCGCTTCTTCGCCAAAGTTTAAGCTTCAAGACATAAAATTTGTCTCACCGCCATATTCCCGCATGTCGTTTCAAAATTGTGCAAAAACAAAAATCTACGATATTGATTTAAGGCTACGCTGACACTGGAAACAAGGATAGGTTATATTTGTAAGTTGTAACACCTACGGTTATCAGAGAGGAATTTGCAATGGTCTTGAAATGATGCTTACATAACCATTAGGTGTGATACAGCAAGCTGATTCGCCAAAAACAGCTGCGAAAAGCGTTATTCAAATTGTTTTTACTTGTGGTATGATTAGAAAGGGTCAGATACAAGTTTGTATTCGACTAAATCTGAAGTTGGATAGGTTCCTTGAGATAGTTTCGTTGATTTGCACTGAAGTATTTCTTTGGCTTATACTTCCAATATTGTATTAACCTGAAAACTTTGGAATTTGGGGTGGCATTGCCCCGTTTCCCCCCCTGGCTACTTGCCTGGTGGCAACCGTATTCTGATTGCGAGCTACAGACCAGCGCAGGAATTCGTGATTGAGCGAAGTTCATGTGCACACCGATTCGGAAATTCAAATTAACCAACACAATTTTCAACAATCATGACAATTCAGTTTACATCTAGGGAATCCGTATACTGTGTCTACAGATAATCCAGTGATAATGTTCATTTTTCTCATTTTTCCTGATTTTATGCTGGGGAAACGTTTCCAACAGTAATGTAGCTATGAAATTTGCACAACCATATTACTTTTTATCACAAAATGTTGGGGAGGACAAAATATATTATGTCCCCCCTGTCCAATAGTTGGGGGGGATATGTCCCCCCGTCCCCCCTTAAACTTGGTCCCTGTCTCTGTCACTTGAACTCATTGCACCTAGCTAATATTTATGGCTAATGCGGTCAGTTGCTTCTTCATCAATTATGCTGAAGACTAATTTACCTTGATAAAACAAGATAAAGAAAGATGAGACTAGAAATTAAGTTTAAGCAATTATACCCTATTTTAAATCACCGCTACGCAGTTAAATCCTGAACACCACAGATCTCCAGAAGAAAACCCAGAATGTCATTGAAAATCCCAGATCTGGGGGCAAAACCCCAGGTTTGGCACCACTGGCCAAATCATTTTGTAAGTAACAAAAAGGTAACGCAACTTAAACCACCAGGTCAATGCGATGTAATAATATTTTTTTAAATGCCATTCATAACAATACAGTCAAGCAATTTCTGGAAATTGTTGCAATTTATCCTTATTGGTTGAGTGGTCTCATAATGTTAAAAATAACTGTAAAAGACTTCAATTTTCAAATCACGGTGGTAGTCCATATATGCACAGTTAAGTAATAGAATGCTGTTGCTGGTAATATCATGCGATCTGGAACCACAACTGCACCTTTCCTTTGTTTTTTTCTTGTGAAAGTTAAAGACAAAACACAAGTTAATATGTTGTCACTTAATGAGTTGTTGCGTTATTGTTTCTTCTTTTCTCACGGGTATTGAACGTTGCGAACATGAGCACCCGCAGGATTTTTCTAGGGGTCAAAGCGAAACTGCGCTAAATTAAGCGCAATTATAAATTGATACTCACCCCTGGCTTCAGTAAAAAACGTTCTGTCACCCTATGCACCTACTTCGAATTGACCATGATAGCTGAAGTAAGCCTCATTCAAATTTTTACTAAACGCTTTATAGCCTGGGCTATCTCCTTAAGCTACTCTAATTTTCCAGGGGCGAAGAGAGAGGCAGAGCTTGAACAGATGCGAAAGCTTGATTCACAAGATTCTGATCCACAGTAACACTCCTTAACACCTTAACATTTTCAGTTACGTTCAAAGTTACAGTTAGTCCAGCACATAATACATGACGTTTCGTGTTGATTAGTACAATCTAAGAATGACACTATATCGTCATGCCAAGAGTTATTCACAGTGTGTTTTGCAAACGAAGTTCTCGTAGACTAGCTGAGAGGTGGCTGAAGAAAAAACTTTCTCCTTACCTAACGCTTGTCACTAAGCCATTCTCTCCAAAGCCAAAAAAAGACTAGAAAAAATTAGTTAACTGCAGGGGCGGATCCACGGGTGGCGATTGGAGCGATCGCCCCCTCCTAAAACCTACGAAGTGACTTGATTCACCATGATTTGGTACAATTCGGGAAAGAGCATTCTTGATATAAAGCTATTTTGTCGTCCATTGTTTTGTACAGTAGTGTTGTGAAGTATACTTCATCTCTCTTACAGTAGTGAACCCGTAATGGGACTTGACTAGCAAATATTACTGAAATCGCCCCCCCTCTAACCTTACGGCTGGATCCGCCCCTGGTTCACTCAGAGTTTAACAAAACTGCGTTGTGCAAAAGCAGGTAATGATGAGCTGACTAAAGCATAATTTAATTTAGNGTCTGACTCTGCAACTCACTTCTTGCGGGGTCAATGCTCTCTTATTCGTGACATGAAAGCGTTTGCATATGCAGTAATGGTTGTTGTGAAAAATACGACACAGAGCAGGTTTGTGACGCAAGGTCACAAAATGTAATGAATTCACTGGAATTTGCCAAACCTTTACTCTTGAAATAATCCAGGTATGCGAAGCAATCCGTGAATAGTGGACTTCGAGATGTTGTTTTGAAATCTCTGAACTTGTGCACACAGCTATTAAAGTTTTGTGGCACTGCTGTCGACGACTGATCTGTGACGCAAACTTTGCTCGCGAACTTACGTGCGTCGTAGGTTTGCAGAAGTACACAAAAATCCTCTTCTGAGAATAAGTCTCTCTTGGGTTAGTCTGCCTTTGAATAGTTGTACATTTAATTCTTGTGATCAGTTTGATTTATATTGGGAGTTGATGGAAGCGGAGAGTTCTTATCGTTGGTAACGTTTAACGAGGCAACTTAGTCTTGTTCTGATTGTGTCGTTAAGTCGATTGGCTTATTTGCTGCAGCAAAAGAACACTTTTTGCGATTCAAACGCAATCAGAATCATAAATGCGATGCAAAAAATTTCTTCTCATCGGCAAGTCGGCAATATCTGTAAATATGGAAAGAGTTCCCTTCCCAGTCCCAGACAGAAGTCGAAAGCAAGCGCCAAAACCAACCAAACAATCAGTCGACTGTTTTTTTCTTTTAAACCAGGGTTTCTCAACCGGGACTCTCGGCCCCCCTTGGGGACCACGAAGCGGTTCTCTGGGGAACACGAGCAGAGGCCTTTGCTGACTAGCTCTGTCGTGATATTGCAAAACCCAATGTAGCAATATTAATTATTGGCCAGTTAAACTTAAATTTGTGGCTTTCATTATGACGTCGTATACCTCCCTTGTGACAGGTTATTATCGAGAATTGTAATTCGTGATCAGACAGTTTAAGTCTAGGTACTTTTACTGATGAGCAGGAGGCCAAAAGTGTTGAGAGTCTTTGGAAGGGGGCCACAGACCATGAAAGGTTGAGAGTCATTGTTTTAAACGTTCAGACCATAACCTCAGATGCCTGCATCAGTCCCAGGTTCACTTTGTGTCCAACTCTATCCAGACTTATCAATTTCTGGTCTTCACCGCTCGACTGACAGCAGAGCTTTCTCTGATCAGCAATTTCTCAAGCGCAATGACAAAAACGGCGTTTAAAGTGTCTTACGTGTTAAAACCCTTCAAGTCCCACGCGTGCCACTTTTTTTGTAAGATGCTCTGCCACTTTGCAACTCCATAACTCGCCAGCCGATTGAGCTAGAGAGCTGATCAAACCCTCGACGGATTCGGGAAGTCTTCTGAATCAGATTTTAAAAACATTTATTTAGTTTTGGTGTGGTTTTCTTGTGGGTAACGTCATAATGGGGGTACGGTTTCGCGCCTTTTTGGCTGAGGTTATCTTGCCCTGGGCGCAAACTCAACGAGCCATTTTTGGCTCAAGTTTTGACTGGAAACTAAGCTATCATCCGAGTCTTTAGAGCCCTTGATTGGCTTTCTAGCATATCTGGAGTGAAAATTATGGCTCAAAAAGCAAAAATTGAGTAAAAATTCAAGTCCCACTAACGGTAACCTTGGCCATTTTGGCTAAAGGCCATAACTCGCCAGCCGATTGAGCTGAAGGGCTGTTCAACCCTCTAAAGATGGGGAAGGTCTTGTAGTTTAGAATTAAAAAATTTGTAAGTTTTGGATGTTGTTTTTTTGTTGATGTTGTCATGATGGGAGTATGTTTATGCACATTTGTTTGGGCCTACATTTGGACGACGTCATCAGGCCCTGGGCACCAACGACACAAGCCAATTTTTGACTCAAGTTTTTATTGGAAACTAGGCTATAATACGAGTCTTTAGAGGGTTTGATGGACTTTCTAGCGTTTCTGGTCCTAAAATTACGGCCAAAAAACGCCTATTAATTAGGGAAATCTCCGCTAATCCCCTAGGAAATTCCTACAAAATTTTGTTTTTTTGGCCATAAATTTGGCACCAGAAACACTAGAAAGTCTATCAAGGGCTCTAAAGACTCGTATTATGGCCTAGTTTCCGATAAAATTTTGAGCCACTGAATCGGCTCAGTCGATCGGCCGATGACGTCATCAAAAAACTGCAAAATCTAACCCAATCATGACGTCATCGACCAAAAAACCCAAACCAAAAACTTTTTTATTCTAAACTACAGAACTTTCCCCATCTTTAGAAGGTTTAAACAGCTCTCTAGCTCAATCTGCTGCTGAGTTATGGTTGGACAAAATTTTCCCTGAGAGGGCAAATGATACCTTTCGAGGAACTTTTTACTTTTGTCAAAAATTGTGTTTTTGAGCCATAGTTTTGGCTTCAGAGATGCTAGAAAGCCAGTCAAGGACTCTAAAGACTCGGATGATAGCCTAGTTTCCAAAAACGATTGAGCCAAAAAAATGGCTGGTTGGGTTGGCGCCCAGGGCAAGGTAAACTTGGCCAAAAAGGCGAACACATGCCCGATTTATGACGTCACCCACACAAAACCCCAAATCCAAACCGAAAAAATTTTAAAAATCTAAACGAGAAGGCTTCCCGAATCCGTTGAGGGTTTGAACAGCTCTCTAGCTCAATCGGATGGCGAGTTATGGTGTTGCAAAGCTCTGCAAAAAAAGTGGTGCCTACGGGACTTTTAAAAAGTTTTGAAAAGATAAAACTATACAAATTATAAATTCCAATTTCACCCCTCCGACCTCTCAGCCAAACACAAAAACTGCATGGTACGGACTGTTCTGAACCGCTTTATTTCGACCTATTCCCCTCAAGGCATCTAGTTACTATAAGGAAAAGTATGGTTTTGAAGGTCCAAGACAGATTGCACAGCCATCAGTAGTACTCAAGTAGAAGAATTAGGAAATTCGCTCAAGAACGTTTAAATTAAACATCTCAGTACAGGCGATGCCCACCAAGAAAAGATCCTGAACCGGACCGGCTGACCGGTTTTATTTTACAGCGAAATCTTCGTGTGCTGATGCTTTGTTCTACGCAGGGCAGTCGTTTCCATCAACCAAACGCTGTGGAAGCAGCGCATAAGTCAAATGGCACCAATTGCGTGCATATAACAAGAGACTCTAAATCATTTCATGCGAAGGATATGTCACGCAGTGGTGCTTTGCTTTCAGACTCACTTAACCTTATACGGCTATGTCAAGCTGTACAGTGACATCACACGAATATGCTGACGCAATGTCGTCTGACTGGTTGCTACCACAGACTTGCCAAAGTAATGAGTGGGCAGCACTACCACAGCGACCGTCAAAGATTGCCTTTAATTCAGTAGTGATAGTCACGGGGCACGTACAGACATTGCCGTTGTGCTACTTCGTTTAAAAAACGGGGTCTCTTTAAATCTTAATGTGCAGTATCGGCGCTTGTTTTGCGTGATAGTGCATGACTGCATCTCCAGAAAAAAAATTATCAACCATCTCGACTGCAGCAATGCATGTCGTGTCATCTTTAAAGCATTCCTAACCTTCTTTCCCAAACTTCGGACGACACGCCACTAACTTCTCATTATTGCTTTTCTGTTCTGTATTGTCAACTGTGTAAACGTATCGGGACAATTCCAGGAAATTATCCGGAAAATAATCTGTTCGGGAAAGATAAGCATGCCAATCCAAAAGTGTAAGTCATCTGAAAAAAGGGCCATGAGACAGCCATAAAAAGCACATACAACATGCGACAAGCTCAACTTTTTTGAATCTAGGTTGTATCTCCAATGTCTTTAAACAATAGCAGCGTTATTATGCGACCGAAAGCAAGAGGCATCAAATCGCAATTGCCTCTTGACCATTAGCGTAGCCAGCCCAAGATTTTGGGGGCCAAATCTGTTGACTTTAAGCGAGCAACGGTATTTTGTTAGGGACACCGCCTCTCAAAGTATAAAATGACAAGATATGCTAGAAATTTGGGGGGCGGGGTCCCCTTTGCGCGTGGTTAAGCCTACGCTGCTGACTTGTAACAACTGCACGAACGCTTGTCTGTCTGACCGAGTTTCTTTGAACCGTATTTCTTTTGTGCTATCAAGTGATGTGAAAACTGTCTTGTGTTTGCTTCACAAGTGAAAGAGACACCACCCATTGCTGCATTTCGTACTGCTGTGCAATACCTTGTTTAAATCTCTTTCCTGTTAGGCGTATGTCAGGCTCACTGGTTTAAAACAGTTCCCAGGCCTTGCTGATTTCTGCTCTTACATTGCACCAGTTTACCAACGACCTACTGGTTAAAAGAAGCTTGGAGCGCAGTGATCGTTTTTACTGCTGCGTTTTGTGATTCCAAATACTTTCACTTTGGTTTAGTTGAACTGCTGCTTCACAAAAAACGCACAATAGTGTCGGATTTTTACTAGATTAGACTTGTGTTACAATTTTCGCAGCTCAAGCCAGATATGCTCACGTAGTTTTCGATAATAAGGAATTGACAGCGATGTTTTAATAACCTCTACGTAAATTTTGGAAAACTTGGTTTGAAATGCGCTTATGCTAACAACGTTATTTAGATGTCGTTGCATTGCAATATATTTATATATAGCAAAAAGCTGACGATCAGGACTCCATTTGCATCAATATCGGTATATACTGTAAAACAAACAGCTCTATTATTTTCATTTTTTGAATTTTTTGTAGAACACCGTGTTACCCTGTTATGCAGGGAGTATTTGTTTACTGGTAAATACATTTGGAATGTTAAATATATTTGGAATGGGTGCCAGACAAAAGATTTTGCAGAACTGCTTGATAGCTCCTTCCCAACTTAAGTTGATTACCTACCAACCGTTTCGTCTATTCGAACAATAAAGGGTTTTCTTTCCAATGCTCAAAACAATTTCACGCACTAGGATTTGAACGGAACATCTGTACCTCAAAAGCAATCTGCAGCAATTTACACTGTTCTCACTGTTTCTTATGCCATCATTCACAAAGCTCTTGAAAACCATCCAAGATGCTGCAAGGAATCATACGTTATTGGTCAATGCAACTGTTTAAAACCAGAGTACCAGCTTATCACCACGTCTGGTTCAAATCATCGCGTCGAGCAAACACTGAATTCGCTTTTACCGCGGTTCAGCACATCACGTGCCTTTCAACTTCCTTGAAGTTGTCGACCTTTACCGCTTGCGCTACCAGCGTGTGGCTCAGGCTGACGCAACTCAATTGAATGCATGATGTAGTTTCTGCAATTTCTTTAACGTGTGTTTCAACGGAAGTGTGTGTTGGCGGTGGTGGTAAGCCGCTCGCTCACTAATTCAGACAAACAATATCGCATGGTCATGCCCAGCTGAAACTCTGCAGTTCGATCAGGTTTATCTTCCGTGTATGTTTCACATAATGAGCGCCATAGTTTTTCATTTCCGAATGATCCGCATTGTGTTTGATTGAGATACCAAAGGCGATATTGATGATATCTCCTGTACTTTTGATATCATTTTATTCCTGCAATTATCTTTCATGTTAAGGTATCGCAAGGGACGATCAGTTGCCACAGGCCTGTAGCCAACTTTTGTTTGTTGGAGGAGCCAAGACGACCACATTCGCAAATGCAATGCAACCCCTGCAGTCAGATTAGATTTTAGTCAGAGGGTGGACATGTTTTTCCCGCACTTCGGCAGTATTCATGAACGACCAACATTAGAAAAGGGTGATTGTCAATTCCCAACCGCTTGCAACGATTACAAGCAAAACTGTTTTGCACTGATTCACCAAACATAAAATAGGGGGTACCAATTGCAGATGGGAGTCACTCTCGTCGCCGATGGCGACACCCATGTGTCGCTGCAAAGTAAAACATTTTGCAATACTGGATTGTTGTGTTTTGAAAAAATGTGCTGACTTTATGAACAAGCTTACGTTCAACCAATAGCAGTATCATATTTTATATTCTGATAGTTGGGTCCGGTGCAAGGGAGACTACGGGTAACTTTCTATAGCACTCACCTACCAACAGAAACACAAATCTCGCTGCAGACACTGTAATATATTTTCCTTGCGGTGATCGTTCTACGTACCGTACTTGGCGGTCAGCAACACTTAAAAAGCTTGGCACTGTTATTTACGGAACAGATTTACAGACCTACCTTGCTTGTTTTGACCGTTTTGCAAATCGAAAGATATTCACATAGCTGCGGAAGTATTTGTGAAACCACACCGCAATCATTGAAAAATTGTTCAGTAGTAGTAAAAAATTGTCATTATCAGTGCATAATATATTGCACTGAGCGTTGATGGGGCGGCAAGAAAAACAAAACCGGAACGAAATGTACCGATTTCGATTCTGTTCTTGTCTATCCACTTTTCGGAGTTCTTTTTCTTTCGTAGACTTTTTATTCGCTGATCTTTGTTTCGCTTAGTCTACTCGAATTAATTTTACTGCTGTAATGAAATTACAATTTGATATAGCAACGAAGAGAGTGACTTCCATTTGCAATTCAATACATCGCATAGTGCATCCAAAAGTCTTATTTGCTTAGTCAACCAAAAAGACTGCTACTGAGGTCTTGTTAGCAGTTTTTGAACCATTCGAAAAATTTTTTCAAAGGGACCACTGAAAAGTTTGCTTTTTGTACCACTAATAGGGAATTGGATCTATGGTTAGAAGCTACAGTACTTTGGCCTAAAATATACGATTTACTAGATTAAGCCAGAGATTTATTGAATTTCAAATTAGTGGTTCATTTTTTTCAGGCTCTCAGAAAGCTCCAAGTTTTTAACATGTCTCTACCAACTGCAACCAAATTTTTCTAGTTGATCAGTTCTTTCTGATTTTGTAGACAACTTTCAATTGTGGAAAAGTTGGTTTAATTCTATTTGAGATGAGTCACATGCTTTCGCATTCACAAAAATCTTGCATTTCCCAGTATATTAATTAGCAGTACTCAAGCAAACCAAAAATTGTTAGCAGTCGAAACTTTTAAGGTTTTGCAAGAGAAAGAACCTTAAATATAGAGAAGTTTTATAAACATTCAGGTTATGCTGTAAAATGTAGATCATGACCGGACTAAAACGCAACAGTCAAATAGGGTTGAATAAGATGATACAGGGCTGAATGAGATGGTGCACTAACAAACGGTGACCGGTAGAAGGAGCCTACGTGGCAATTGAGCACCGAAAATCTCTCGTAAAGTGAGTGGGCATAGCAGTGGAATGAAGAGGTATCAAGCCGAAACTAGCAACTCCATGTAGATTGTAGCTGCTCTAGCATCACCCACCAAGCGCTACTTCCGTGTGGCGGTTTTCTGTCCAGACTTCCTTGTCTCAGCGATGAAACGTAAATCCAAAATGACTCTACACGAGCAGCCGTTTATATTTGTACAACACATGACATTGACCGTTCATTTACAAAGTCTATCACCAAAAGAAGTTGGTGCTTTTGACTGANCTTCCAACTACACTACTCTGGTAATGAATACGTTNGCACGCCAACCTTTTGTTTTTGGACGTCTGCGAAAACTGGTTCAGATCGTCCGGAAATGACGACATTTGTCTGAAATATGCTGCTCAGTTGATGTGCAGCTGATGTCTGCGGTAGCTTTTACTCTTTTTTCAAAAGCATAAACTGGAACAGTGCAGCGGGTTTTATGAAACGTTTGATGCACCGAAACAGTTAAAATTATATTAAAATATTAAAGCCATAATCACACTGTGAAGAAATAAGGTCAACGGTTTGGGCACAACATACATCGAACAAAAAGTTAGAGAATTTGTCACCTCGAAACTCCTACTTGAAAATCTTGGATCCGACCTGTTATATAATTAGCAGATTCAGTTTACCATTATTCCAGGCTAACTAATAGAGCTAAATGCGCATATTTCACAGCCTCTCTGGCCACCTGATGTTGCGCTGCACCAATACTAAATTTTGGTAAAGTTTGAGCTTACTTTGTCCTGTTTGGCTCCCAATCAGAGTTCACAAACATCTTTACTTCAGTCAGAATCCGAACAAATATTCAAGATGACTGCATAAATTAAATAGACTTGGTAATCGGCATAAAACCGACAATAATGAGGGTATCCCTGTTGTAACACGATGCAGTCATCTGTTGCGGAAAAGATTCTCAGTCAGGGTGTAATGGCTTCCGAAGGACTCGTTTCAAAAGCAGAGAAGTGTGAAGAAGAACCAAAGTCCGTTAAGAAATCGAAAACGGGTTTTGAGCTCTGAGAATCGCGAAATGGTTGACCACTTTGATATTTGGTGACTTCCTGAGTATCACTTTTCACTTGGTGACTCCCTGAGTATCATTTTTCCGTACTAGCCTGCTTTTGACTATTAATTAATCACTTTCATTCTTTATTAAATATTCTTGGTTTGTTGCATCTGGGAGGTGTTCGGTGTTGGGTCCAGTTATTCGTAACAGCATTTTCTTTGTGCGAAACTTCTGGTGCATCTGTTTTTTAATTCGGTAATTTGTGGCATAGTTTGATAGCGCTCAGGCATATTTAGCGAAGTGACTGTTCTATCCGCTACCATTCCTTCCAACTTCCTACTAAACATGCTTCACAATGGCATTGCACGACGATTGCGTAACACAACGATTACGGCTGATGTCTTAGGTCAGCCATGTCCAACCCAAATGGCTTACTGAGCCAAATATTATGTCATTGTCTTAACCAGGGCCGCACATTGAAATGACATATTAATGAGGGCCGCACATTAAATGGCTTACTTTGATCTTAGAAAACTAAATTTAGCTTATTCTAATGTAATGAAAGCCTTCAAATCCTAAATGCAATGGTGCAGACGTGATAAAGTGGCACTGAGGACCACCTGTATCAAAAATGTCAAATTTAAGATTTCAGAAAGGACAGGTTGTCAGTATTTGGGATACTTTCACTACAGCGAAAACCTTAACTGGACTGCACGAAACCTTTGACTGGGCCGCGGGTTGGACATAGCCGTCTTAGGCGAATACCGACTTTTGCTTTGTGTGTACCTATAATGCTCGTTTACGTCACATCAGGGCCTCAATAGCACCACAGACATATGAACAAAGTACTGTACTGGACAACAGTCAACGATTAGCGACAGCCACTCACCCAGAAAGAAAAACATAAGTTGTAACGGTGAAATCAAATATTGCGTAAGCATGCACAGAAAAGTAGGGGGTTCTTCCCAGGGGCAAACGTCCATGGATCTTGCGGGTTAACACAGGGCTGTTCACCGTTGCTTGACATGCCTGGGCCAGCCCGTTAGAGCAAATTCCTTTTAAAACATGCGTTGCCGCACAAGCATGGGCACGCGGCAAAAGTGTTTTGCGTAACTTTACATTTTGTATATTCGACGCACGGCAAAACAATTGTTTTCAAATAGTTTTTAGGCCGCTGGATGTTGCACGTTCCTTTATTATCGGCTGGCGAAATCCTCTTCAAACTCTTTTTTATCTCACCGTCGACTTCTTGGGCTGAATCAGAGCACGGCTCTTGGCTGCGTAGCGACCGTGTTGAGTGCTGGCTTGTTGTCTGCGTGAAAAATGACACAAGATTTTGAAAACAATGCAGAAGGGATTGAACGATTTCAGTGGATATTTTAGCAATGCAATAATTTGTGGTAAACATCTTTCAATCCTGGTCCGGTTGGCAACTTTGGAGCAACGACATCACGAGTGTCGGGGGCACCAGGGACAAGATTTGCTTTGGCTCCCCTCCTGGCCGTGAACTAAAAGTTTGTTTTCTTCACTCTAAAATTGGCACCTCAGATCCATTGGTGGGCGGAGGATTTTGAGAGCCTGAAGCAAATGTTGAGGGGGTTCTTTAACAGAAGTAAAACAGAACTACACAATCAGGTTACTTGAACAATCACAGCAAATATAAAACTTGTACATAAACCTTACTGATCTTACTATTGACAGGAAACTACAAATAAAAGCTCTAAGTTTTCTGCAGGCTTCGAGGAATCAGCCGACTGTGCTCTGCTTTTATCTTTTTGCAAAGATTCAAACTTGTGCATGCCATGTATTCAAGTAACTTCACTCTACAGGTCAGGAGCGTATCCAGCCAGTAACTTTTGGGGGGGCGATTTCAGTAATATTTGGTTGTCAGGTCTCATAACGGCTTCGTTTCTGTAAGACAGATGACTTATTCACAACCCTGCTGTGACAAAACAATTAATTGGACGACAAAATGGCCTGATATCGCGAATGCTGTTTTCCTAATTGTAAAAAATCACGGTGAATAAAGTTACTTTCATATGCTTCAGGGGGCGATCGCCCCAATCGTCCCCCCTGGATCCGCTCCTGCCACAGGTGAAACAAGCAAGGAATCGCAAATTTTTAATAGGAAATCGATTTAATAGGAAATTGATTTCCTTTTAAAAATTTGCGATTGATTCCTTGCTTGTTTCTCCTGTGGAGTGAAGGTACTTGACTGGAAACTATTCGTAAATACAACAATGATAAGCTAGTCTTGGAACACTTAAAAGCGCATCCTCAGTCGTTACTGAGGATGCGTAATTTTACGTGAAATTGATTTCCTATTAAAAATTTGCTGATCGATTCCTTGCTTATACCCATCGTGGAAAGTGCATACTAGTCTTGGAAGTGTTGCTAATCACAGATGTGCTACTTCAAAACGGGGCCAATTTTATTCCGCCACGCAACAACAATGTTATTAACCTTCGCGTTTCAGATTGACAGGCTGTGACTTAACAAAGCCTTCCGTTAGTACCACACACAGGCAAAAACATGTCATTTGTAGTACACACTGCAGATTCGTGTACGGTATACTCAAACGGCCGTTTGAGTACCATGCAAAAAGTAATACATTGGTGACAAAGTATACAACCCCGAGTGAATTTGAAGTATTGCTATGAAGCAGAATTGGCAAGAAAACCTACATGTATTGATAAGCACAAAAGTTAATTGACATTTCAGGAAAGGAGAGGTCCTACGCCACGGCATTTCAAAAAAAGGGGGGTCAGAGGCAAATGCTTTATTTGCCTCGCCCTAAATCCACCACTGCTCAGCTCCTTCGCGCAATTTGTCTCCTTCTCCTGAAGAAATGTTTTGATAAAATTTGAAATCATTCAAATCCGTTTTAGAAGAAAATTCACTGTNTCATTGAAGGAATAAATACTNNTTTCGAGCAAGGCGAGATGCTACAGAAAACGAGGTGGCAAGATTTACACAACACGCTGATTTTGCGTACAGTTATAACTGNTTGTTTGTGCTTGATTCTTGCCAANTACCAAAAAGTTTACTTTAATGGTGAAAAACAAACAAAGAAATGAGTAGACCCACTCTGTCACGGTCAAGCTTGTAGTAACCATGGTGGTAACAGGAGTATACTTTTCTTCCTTCTCCACCTTTCTCTGGCAAAAGCATCGCATCAAAATTCGGGTTCCTGGAAGGCTCCGCATCGCCAGCTGGAAGTCGTCGCAGCGTGCGCTGTATATGACCACGTTCCACAGGCTGTTCGTGTACAGGAGGCTTTCGAAGAACAGCTCAACCTGAGAACTCGCTTGAACTTTGCTCTGCATGTTCAGAACAGCTCATGTCGTTGACGGTGCGGCAGAACATTCAATTTATTCGCTTTACATTGAGTCGAAACGGCTGCGTTTGTTGCCGAAAAATAAAACTCTATCAAACGAGGTGAGAGTGTTGGTGGACGGCCAAAATGTTCAACAGAATTTATCACTTCTTTACAGGGGCGGATCCAGCCAGTAAGGTTAAGGAGGGCGATTTCAGTAATATTTAGTAGTCAAGGCTCATAACAGCTTCGCTACTGTAACAGAGATGAAGTATAGTTCACAACACTGCTGTCACAAAACAATGGAAGACAGAATGGCCTGATATCGCGAATATTGTTTTCCAAATTGTACAAAATTATGGTGAATAAAGTTACTTTCGTGGGTATGAGGGGGGGGGGAGATCGCCCTAATCGCCCCCCCTCCGCCCCTTCTTATTTGCAACATGTATCATGCGGATTTGTGGAGTTCACTGCATAACAGCAAAACCTGAACGAACCTTTAAATAATTTTTCTTGTTTACTCTAAGTCGTTTCGAATTACTTTCAATCCTTTTTCATTTATAACTATTGTAAAGCAACAAGCAATTAAATCTAAGAGACTTAATGACATTTCAAAAGTTAATGGGACGTTAAAAACACAACTGAACTACTTCTTTCTGTATATCTTTCGTTTTACGTCCCGAAATGGCCACGATCGGAACCGGCACTTTTTTATTATAACTCGCCAGCCGATAAAGCTAGAGAGCTGTTCAAACTCTCTACGGATGCGGTAAGTCTTTTGGTTTCGAATAAAAAAAGAAAATTTTGATTTGGGTAAGGGGTTCTCCTGGGAGGAGCTCCCAAAGTGGGGGTGTTTTTGGATTTTTGACCAACTTTGACTGTCCCTGGACGCCAATCCAATGAGCCAAAATGGGCTCAAACTTAAAGTTTTTTTGGAAACTAAATGATCTCCCGCGTCTATAGAGCCCTTGATTGATCTTCTAACATATCTGGAACCAAAGTTATGGCCCAAAAACCCCATTTTACCCCAAAATCAGAAAATTGCAGAAAATGCATTGAGTCTCCAACTGGCGGCATTTTGATTTTCGATAGCTCGGCGCTAGAATATGCTAGCGAGCTATTTGAACCCCCGAAAGACTCGTGAAGTCTTGTAGTTTGCACTGAAAAAAAATTTTTGAGATTTGGGTTCGGGGTTTTCGGTGGGTGTCGTTAGAAAAAGAGTAGGTTTTGCTTTTTTGGTTGTTCTATTATGACGTCATCACCCGGACAATGAGCCAAAATTGTGGCTCAAAATTCGGTTGTTTTCTGGGCTGGAATATGAAGCTGTAGAGACCTAGATCAACTTCTTAGCGTTTCTGGTGCCCAAGTTAGGGCCGGAAGACCCCGAATCATTGAAGACATGGCTGGGCTGAGTAATTTCAGGGGATTTCCCTAATTAATTTCTGCTTGTTTTGCCATAACTATTGAACCAGAAATGCTAGAAAGTCTATCAAACCCTCTAAGGACCTGTATTGTAGCCTAAAATCCAAAAAAACTTCGAGTCACAAAATCTGATGGATTGTTCGACTTCCCGTATATGACGTCATTATCCAATTGTAAACAAATATGCATAAACATCCTCTCAATATGTGAACATCAACAAAAAAACCGTGATCTCAAGCTGAAAAATTTTTTTCCAGTCTAAAGGGGTCGTCCATAAATAACGTCACAATAAATCTATCCCCTCCAACCCCTTGTCACATTTCGTCACATGTATTTAACCCCCCTTCAAATATAACGTCACAATTCGCAACCTCCCCCCTTACATTTGCAATTACAAATTTATCTATTTTGCGTCTGCCTAGACAAAAATTTCATCTGTTTTTTGTAGATTTGATTTGTGCACGTTGTGACAAGACCAACATTCTATTCGTAAAACGTCGAAAATACTGCACACATTGCTAAGCAAAAATTTACATACTTTGAAGACCGAAACGAATGAATTACGTTGTGCGAATGCTGGCAATGACAGATTACGGTTATAGTCCTGTGCATGGATTTACCGTAGTGGTCGCTTTGCAATATTGAAGCAAAAACAAATCATAGGAACTTTTTGCTGTACAGTCTATCTGCAAGAACGATTTCATAATACCGCACAGAAAACAAGTATGGCGTGCAAATGCAACACAGGACGGCAAATAACTCTTTTTGGGAAACGTTTAATGATGGTTTCTGCATAGGCTAAGATGAAATGAATTTTTCTAAAAACTATTTCCTTCAAGATCGGCGCGTGACTTACGGGAGGCTTCACTTTTTTGTTGTGATCTATGCGTAGTAAACACCGAACCGTAGACCACAAAAACGAAACAATCACAGTGGACTTTTGAGGTCCACAACTGCTTATGCTTTTCACAGAGGTTACGGCGTTTCAACAAACTGTTGAAACCACCGAATGGTTATAAGTCAGCGACACTCAACGAAAACACACTGGTCTGCAAAATAAAACACAACGTCCTACTACAGAAAACAAACGAATCACTGAGATTGTTGGGTAACATGAAATAATTTTCGAATTGAAGTCAAGCAAGATATAACACATACAATTCAACAATAGACTAGCTGACTTCTCGTAATTTCAAGAACAGCTTTGTGCCGGTTGGATACCACCACTGGTTCCAGCTATCCGTATCTGTTGACAACGAAAGTAGAAACGTCTTAAGTCCAGCTTCCCCCACCTAAATGTTTACTTAGCTTCATACATTTTCCCATGGAGAGGAAAAATGTTCAGTTATGATGTAAACTGGCATTCCACTGCCAGTGCAACTTTTTTCTGGAATTATCATTTCACTTATATCCAGATTATCTTCATCTTACCACTCTGCACTTTTCATATTCTCCGCATTTCCGATGATTACCATTATTTCCCGCTGACGACGCGCAGCCACTAAGAATTTCAGACACATGTTACTTCTGCATTTTGATGAAATCGAATAGTCACCTGCAAGCAGCGCACAACCTGTCTCCGGGACCCCGGTGCGGGGTAGGGCATGGGATACGTTACGAACGCACTGATCTGTTACGAACGGGTCTGTTACGAACGGACACCCTTCAAAATAAAGCTTTGCAAATCGACCAAAATTTCCTCATTGGTTGCAACAGAAAACTATTGTAAATGGAATAGAAACATACTGGCTTCGACACCTTTCCTTTCTGGTATGACTGCGTGTGGAATGCATAACAAAACGACTAGTGTGACATCACAAAACTACTGACTCCCCCTCCCCCTTGTCACAATTCGTCACAAATCTGGTGACCCCTCCCCGCATTAGGGTGTGACGTGATTTATGGACGACCCCAAACTACTAGTCTTCACGAGTCTTTAGAGGGTTTGAACAACTCTCTAGCCTATTCTAACGGCGATTTATGGCCATATACAAAAAGGGTGTTATTCCACCCTGGTTACCTTTTATAGGGGTAGAAAATTTGACCACTTTTTGGTTTGTGGCATAATTTTTGATCCAGATATGCTAGAAAGCCAATCAAGCGCTCTAAAAACTCGTAGGATAGCCTAGTTTCTAAAAAATACTTGGGCCAAAATGTTGGGCCATTCGATGGGCGTCCAGGTCCGGTTAAAATAGGCCATAAAAACGCTAAAACATCCCCACTTGTGACATTCCCCCAAGAGAACTCCAAACCCAAAACTGAAAATTTTTTTTGACTCGGAACTAGAAGACTTGCCGAATCCGTAGAGGGTTTGAACACCTCTCTAGCTGCAGCAGCTGGCGAGTTATGGCCAAAAGAGTGCCGGCCACCACAGTGACCGGCGCGGGCGTTAAAGGGTTGTTCCTTATGTTCTAATTGAAAAGTGGTTGAGAGCAACCAGAAATGTCTCAGAAAGAAAATGAATAGTGGTTTATATACGTTTCACCAGTGCTGATAAAGCGTCTAAATCTTTCTCAGTTTTAAGCTTTAAAGCAAAAGGAACCTCAACAACTCATCACAAAAAAGAAGCCAGAAACCCGAGTCAGTGCACATTGCAAGTTAAGTGGCGATGCACTGCAGCAGGTCGTGAAGTTCAAGTAGCTTGGGGTGGTATTCAGGAGTGACGAAAGGCAGAACAAAGAGATTGATACACAGATTGGTTGAGCAAATACAGTTTTGCGTGTATTCTATCGTTCCGTGGTCACAAAACGGAAGCTTTCCAACACCGCAAAGTTTTTGGTTTGGAATCGACTTTTGTTCTGACCCTTACCTATGGCCATGAATCTTGGGTAACGACTGGAAGTTTGCCATCTCAAGTACAAGAGGCAGAGATGGGGTGTTTGCGAGAGTTCACGACGTGACACTTCACGACAAATACACAGCTGTGAAATTCGTAAAGACTTGAATGTCGAGCGGTTTCTCTGAATTGAAAGATCCCAGTTACGATGGTCCAGCCACGTGATCATAGTGATCCAAGAAATGTTAGCGAGGCAAGACCTGCCGGCTGGACCCACGAGAAAGTGACCCAGAGGTCGTGACTACACCTCCGACCTGACTTGTCCACGTTGTTTCGTATCAATTGCAGAACTCGTAAAAAAAAACACATCTCACCATCATCAAAACAGCATAGGGGGCTACCGAAATGCTGAAAGCAACAGTCATCACGGCCACCGTCAAAACAAATCGATTTTCTCGGCTTTGATCGTCACTGTTTTTCCCCTTGGTAGCGCTGGCGTTCAAGGCCTGCATTTGACGCATTGCCAGCAGGCTGAAAAAACATTGAGGTATGGTTGGTTTTCCTCATTTACACCAAACAAACGAGGTTGTGTTATTTCTTAGCAGTCTTTTCTCTCTTTGTGTTCAGAAAGGTGTGACTGTCCGGCTCTAGAATCATGTTTAGAAGCTGCACAGCTGTTTTTTTATTTAAAAGATAATTATGTCGAGCAGAATATCCAATGTGTCAATTAGAAATGCAATCGGCAGCTTTGTTAAGTTGTTTATAAAAATCTGATGAAGGAACTGAACGGTTTTCTTCAAAATAGTTGATTAGTTTTTAACGCTAAGATGAACGAAGACTTTGAAGCGAAGGTTGAAAGCTTTAGACCGGAAATTAATAACAAGGATATATACACGTTTTTGTTACAAGCCTAAAATCATGTACAATATTTTGGTTTCGCAATGAGTAAAATAAATTATGAAAGCTTCTTTTTCTGAGGAACAGCGCGAACCATTACACTAATTTCCTTAATGAAGCATATCTTGATCAACGTTGAATAAAGCGAAGTGAAGCTGACAAGTACACTGAATGACTATTTGCTCACTGCGGCGAACTAGTTGTCTTTTTTGCCTACCTGGTCCTCACCGTTGATCCTAGCAGAATAATAATAACGACATAACATGAAGCGAATATGATAGATGTCGCTTGAATTATTTTATCCACATATCTGAAAATAAAAAATTGAACAGTTTTCGTAAACATTTCTCTACTTTTCTCCATTTATGTGCAAAGCTCGGTCACAGGCAAGCTTTTTATCTGGAATGGATCAACACTGGGTCAACCATGCAGACCAGATGAAGACGCTGTCGCTCATCGGCAAACACGTTATCATTTGAGTAAAAAGAAGTGAAATTCAGGCTTAGATCTCTGTGGTTACTTTGTAACGAATGTTGCAATGAATAAGCAAAATAGCTGATGACTAATTGCCGAGTTAAGCACGTGGTACCTGTCCTGATAAAACGAACAAAGCATACATACTGCACTTTTTTGAAGCTAAGGACAATACAAAGGTTGATTTCAAACATGCCAATACCGAACACACATCCGCGCAAGCGATTACCTCACGTTAAGAAATAAAGAGTTTTAGTACAAGGAAATTAATTTTATGGTTATAACGGATATACTTCACACGCGTAAAAATACATCCATTAATGCCTTTGGTTGGAATTAGGTTTGTTAGAAAGCTATGCTCACACAGGGAAGTAGATTTTAGTTTTTATGACGGTTTCAGAATAATTTGCACGATTAATTTAAAACAAAAATTTTAAATATCACAACCAAGGTGGTTGTCCTGAAGCATATAGCAGGCTTTTACGGTAAATGACTCATTCAGATGTTTTTTGTGAAGTCATACTTTACCGATCCCTTACAAGTTTTCAGCGAGAGAAGTTAGAAGATTACAAGCTACAAATTACAGATCACGCCTCTGGAAAAATCCACAGTTTCGTCTGAAGGATGACCACCAAGCGTTAAGTAAATCCAGACAGCAGCGCATCAAGGCGAGAAAAGATGATTCATTAATTTGAGTACGAGTCAATCAAAAAAGCGGCTTCGGGCAAATCATTTCAAATCGTGGTGTACGTTTTCGTTGTCGGGGCTTTTGCAACAAATGAAAAAAAGAAAACTAAAGTAAGATACGCTGGCAATATAGCCGTAAAAGCAGCGTAAACAAACAGTGATTTAAGTCACTTTATTCACTTACATGTTAGTCGTCTACAGAATGGGCCTTGAGCAAATACAAGTTTTGAAAATTAACGTTCAAACATAAATGTTTCAAAGGTTGAGTTGGGTGGATTGAACAAAGAACAGCAAAGTTCTCGAATACTGAAGTTTGAAATCAATAGAATTCACTATTTGAACCGAAGTCGTGCCGTACGCGATTTTGCTACAGTCAGGTGGCAGGCCCGTAACCAGCTTGGGACACCAAGAGGGGCGAAGAGTTTTCCAAGAGGGGCCCAAATTTTTTGAACTATGTCCAATATTTTTAAATTATCTCCAACACATTTTTCCAAGGGGGCGAAAAATTTTGTAGAAGGGGCTTCGACGCCCTGCACCTGCCCCCTGGTTACGGGCCTGGCTACAGTGCTTGTGAAACGCACAAAATCCACACATTTTTCATACCAGTTTGCTGGCTGCAATTACATGCTTCGTATTTGTTTATCACTATTTCAAGTGTCTAAATTTCCACCTTTTCTTGTCCTTCTCTGCACTGCGCATCTTAGTTGTCAGAAGCTCTTCGAAAGCAACACTCAAGCCGATCCCGATTAACCACGTGAACGCTACCCCTGAATAAACACGTGTTCGGTTCATCACAGCTCCAGTTCGGTAGCGGAGAGGAAAGCGAATTGCTAGGAATCGGTCAAGACTCAACATCACCAAGCTGAAAAGCGAAAGAAACCTTTGAATTGCTGAAAGAAATGTCTTACTCATACAGATGTAACAAACACGAGGCTGGGGTACATTCTAAGGAAGCACAATTCTTTCAATTGTACAAGAGGCCAAAGATAATAGTGTATGCCATTCTGTTATTCACACCAAGGAAAAGCGATCACCATGCATACATGATTCAGGTAGTGATTACAATGACAATGAAGAAGTCAACTCAGGTAATGACATTGAAAATGTGGTTCAGATTTAATTTTTACATGAAGAATTGCAGGTACGCGACTCACGCTTAACTTGATTTGTTACTGATATTTGGCAATCGGTAATGTTGCACGCATACACCTTGATTTTTGCAGCCGTAAATGTGAGTCTTCACATTACGATTTGCTGTTTGTAGGATATTCGGGAAAAACAAGATATATGTGGAGAAATCATTTTTCATCCCCTAAAATAGGTACTTCCGTACACCAATGTTTCCTGTAGATGGGATGTTGATGAGAGATCTGGTCTCGGTCTGAAAACCTCTTTTGCGCGTCTCGGTACCGAACCCTTTTTCTCGAGACTTGAAAGGTTCTATCAGCATGGCTTCTTAAAGGCCGGTGTTTCAATAAATTTTCTGCTGGTCTCATCCTCGGGTAAGAAACAACCATCAACGAAACTGGAAGATGGAGTCAAGTTTTAGTTACCACTCGACAAATTTTTAGAACTCGAGTCTTTCTCTCGAGCCTCGGCTTCTTTGACAAAGTCTAGGTTCTGGTCTCGGAGTTTCAACTAATCGCGGTCTTTAATACTGCAAAAAAGACAAACAGTCGCATCCGTTTGCTATATGTAATTGGTGAATAAGGTAGAGTTACGTGAGCAACTGCGTTCAAGATGGTGGATGCATGTTTTCCATTTAGTTTACTTTACTAAACTTTTTTGTATTTCAATCCAGCTCAAAATCCAATGTTCATTATTACTGAAATGCAGTACAGTAGACTGACCCCAGACGCTCACGACTGTCCCAGTGTGGTGGCGAGGCGATCTGCCGGACCCAGCCATCTGCGATTGCTGCTTATCCTGCTTAACACGGTTGATGGCTTTATGTTAGTTTTGTCTCTCGCTGATATTCCCCTTCCCGTTTTTTGTTTGCCTGCTACGAATCAAACTTGTGACCTGTGCAACCACTCCTCGTCGAGGTGCGACCAGCCCAACTTTGGTTCTGCGCTTCGACTGCTCTTCAGCTCCGCCTATTGAATTTTATTGCAATCTGTTCTAATGTACTTTTCGCCACGATCTATGGTCAATAGAGCAGGTGTACAACTCCACGTTCAAATAACACTGAAACTTACGGTTGGGAACTTCATTTACTGGAGATGTAGTGCGAGTTTACTGCGTTTCTATTGGGCACTTTAGCCAGTTTATAAACTGGTCGCAATGAACAGGTGAAGTATTTCTACTTGATTATAACTTAATTGGTCTGTCAACCGTAAACCAGAGCACGCAGAAAGTGAATCACTGTAGCAAGAGTCGGCTGGTAAATAAAAGTTTTTCAGTACTATTCAAGGGTAGTAAAAACAATATTATTAGTGTTGGTCATCCTGAAAAGTTGCAGTTCTAATTTTTTCAAGACGCCTACCCGCTAAATTTTGTTGACAATCTTGCTATCAGATTTGCTCGTGAAGCTTAATTTGATGAAGTTGGAGTGATTAAAAACGTCTTTGAAAATATTAAAACTCAAAAAAACAAACACCGTAATGAACCCTGCCGAGGACGCAATCAAGCGCAGCGTTGACGATGTCGTTATTATCGGTTGATGGAAAAGCTTTTTCGTTTCGAGACGCACAAATCCATCGAAAAGCAGCTTTCAACAATAAACATTCCACTCAGACTGCCGCTCATACCACGGCGTTAACGATCCAGCTTGTGGAGAATGCTGACTTTATCTGTGTTTGGCCTTAATTTTCCAGGACGGCAAAAGAAAAATCAATGTTTTCGCGTAATATAAAGAACTGTCGTGCTGACAGAGAAAACAAAAAAGGTCCTGTACGTCTCCTCGTGAAATGACGTGAACAGCAGTTTAAGATTCGGCCACTGGGACTTGTGAATCATAACTCTAAAATTAAGTCCGGTTGTATCATGAGGCTGCTTGGAAGTGAAGCATTTTGAAAAGAAATGCAAGTTTTTTATGAAAAGTTTTTTTATACCTGACAAACCTTCGTCAGTGAAGTTTAAAACAAGCTGCAATTCAATTTTAATTTGGAAAAAAGCTGTACTTAGTCCTGAATCATTCCCTGGTCACCGATATCTTCCTGACACATTGAGGTAAATTTCCTGGTGTAAATCTTAGTGGCCGATTATATAAAAAAGTGAAGGGGTGCAACTTTATTTCAACTATTTTAGAGCTATTACGACTTTCGGCTGACGTCTGCAAAATGTTACAGGCTATTTGCTTTCAAGTAGCGACTGCCTATGATTGTATTTGTTGTTGACATAGTATGGGCACGTACAACGTCGCACAACATTGTGATACCATCCCTTGTTACTATATATTCATTTGACTTTTTAGTTGGTTTTGTCACAAAACATTTTTCCAGCAACAAAACCTTGAAAGTTTGCTGGAAAATCTTACGGGAAATGAAATTTTTGCCGAGGTTGAATTTTCACTAGAATCGTATCACTGCATGGCAGGATAGTTGTCGCAATCGTTCCACATTTCTAATATGGCCAATTGGATTTGCAACCTGAGTAAAATGTACCTGACTATATGGATAAATTTTTAACTTCAAAGTCACATTGTCATAAAACTCATCTGTTTTTTGAAAATTGATTGTTTATTTTGTGTGGTTCTTGCTTTGATGCTCACGCGCCTTTTGTGTTTCGTCTGCATGCTGCAAAGCGTTACCTGGAAATAACTCCTTGGATATTGCCGTGGCCTCCATGACCTTCATTTGTTCTAATACGTCACTTTTCACTCCGAGAATAGTGGTTTAGTGCGGACCGAACACTGCGCCCTTCGGCGCACCTATGAACTGGTTTTACCGCAATAATCTGCTAAATCTGCACCTGACTGAACGTTGTGCTGTAGACTTCACTTGATGATTTTTATGAAAATATTCTAAGCACAAGTGCTTGTCGGTACACAGCTGTACTCCCAGTTTGTACTGAAACCGATTTAAGCCAAAATTTATGTTAAAAGCGCAAGCACAAGTCATAAAATTTTAGTTAAACGGAGCTAAAATTGAGTTGAAATTGTGTTAAAGTAGAGTTAGAGTTATGTCAGAATTACATTAAAGCCGAAATGAAATTATATTAATATTTGATAAAGGCTGTAATAAAATTACATCAATGCCGACTTAAAGAAGTACGGCAGACGCGCTTAAACGTGTTGCGTGCTTGACCACTCAAGCAAAAGGCTTCGACAGAGTGTTGGAAAAGGCAGTAATAAAACCTTTATTCCATCTGCAACGGGGGAAAAACTGAACATGAAGCTGTTGTAAGACAGAGGAAAAGTTACTTTGAATTAGTACTGGAGTTAGCAAAAAATCACTGTAGTGCACCTTGCAGAAATGTGTAGCAAAACTTAAATAATCATGAAAAATTTGAACACATTGTTGATTTCATATGCACCAGTGAAAACCCGGAGCAATTAATTTACAAACTTCCCCTGAATCGCATTGTCGACAGCATAAAAAATTTTGCTGAGCATATCATCTTCGCTGATTCCAGTATTTGCTCGTATTTTAGACATTCTTTACACTTACAGTGCGTGTATAATTCTTGGTACTGTAGTAATTCAAAAGAATACAGAAATACTGAAATTGTATTAGCTGCAAAATTTAGGATGGTGACAAAACTTATTTTGATAGCTGCAGCTGCAGACCTCGTTCCCTTTTGCCAAAATGGTCTACAAACTGTTTGCAAAATACATCATGTCCTGCACTCAATACCGGATTAACTATTAGGCCATTAAGGCTATGACCTTAGGCCCCGGAAAAAAATCGGCCCTCAATTTTTTTTCTTTTTTTTGTTTTTATTACAAGTAACTACCGCATGACGAAATATCTGATCACACTAACTAAAGCCATTCAGTTCTTTTGAAAAACTCTTTCACTTAACATTACAGCTTAGTTTGCAAAATTATAGGCCTTTCTCTAGCAAACAGCCTTAGGCCTATAATACCCGGCCCTGCCTACACTTAATAACCCATACTCGTAGGTGTAGGAGTAAACAAATATTTGGAGGTGGGAAAGATTTTCTGCCCGAATTTCCCCAAACTTGCCCGAAAAGTTTTCGGGAGACTCTGTGCGAATATTTGAATATTTCCTCCCACACAGGTCATGAACACCTTATTTTAGGATGATCTCCAAAAATGGTCTTCATGTGATTCTCCACACGTTTGGCGCCATTTTTGTCCCCCCGTCACACTAATGCTAATGTTTATCAGGCAAGATGGAGTTTGCCAATATTGTACACGGTTAACCCTGACGAGCTCTAAGTTTAATTGATCTCAACCAGAGCAGATTGTATTGTTGGAAATACGCTTGTGAAACACCTGCAGTTTGCTGATGATATATATATGGATTTGGCCCTGGCATGAGTCGTCCTCAATAACTTTAGGATGTATGGTGTCGAACATAGAATTATTTTCAGGAGGAAAAACCAGCTAGTGTAGTTTTTCGTACAAAAGCTATAAAAAAGCAGAGCACCAAATATCCACCTGAGTGGTGTACATATCAAATTTACTGAGCGAGTACATTGGTTTAATGCTTCATGCCTCAATTAAGCAAGGGAATGCATTCCGAGAATAGCGAAATCATTTCACTGACGTACAAACAAGCTGTGAGCATGGGTGTTGGAAGGATTATTTTCAGGTGGGAGGAAACTAGTGGAATTTTCCAGGGGTGGTCAATGGTTTTTTTCAAGGTGGGTCCAACCGTGGTGAAATTTCATTTTATCACCTCAAAACTCAGAGAAAAACACTTTTTTTACTGAAGAATTAATAGGAAAATTTCATATTTTAAAAGAAAATATCATATCTCAAATCTAAGGGGGCGTTTGGCTGTTCTGCCCCCCTTCCGACGTCCATGGCTGTGAGGCACCTTCGTTCAGTATTCAACTGCAGTAAATGTGCTTTGTACCATGTCTGCTGCAATGCTATACGGCTTATGTTTCATTGTATTCACACCCAAGCACAACCAGATACTGAAAATACAACAACCACATAGATGGCGCTAACAAGTTAGCCTCGATAATAATAACCCCTGCATGTTGCTGTGATAAAGTCCAAGTAGAATAAACAGTATATGTGAGAGTGGGGGGCTGCGAAGGACCAGGGTTATATCAGCAGCACTCCTCCCCAAGGCGGAGCTTACTTGTGGTTAAAAAAAGTAGTTGATTAATTAACATGGTAAGTAAAGATCTGTTGCCCTGAGCACGCGTAATGCGTTTATACCATATTGAAGTTACGGTATTAACAAGAAGTGGTACGAATAAATTTAAGCGGCAAAAAAAAAATAGCTTCATTACCGACAAAAAAGTGTTTGCAATTTTCGTGTTTTTACCCTGGAATGCTATTGTGGGCAAGCGTTACCCGGGTCAAATGAGGTCATCACGTAAAACCCACGTAAGCACGCGTCGGAGCGCTCTCCACGCTTCAGTAGCTTCATTTTTTTGTGTGATATGTTACAAGGTGCGCTTGCAGTCATCCTCGCTCTTTTTGATTTTGCAAAGGGAGTGAGTTCGGGTCACGCTGACCGGACGTTATGGTTGGTGTGAGGTGGCTTACGCACGCTGACCCGACGTTATGGTTAGAGGGGCTAAGCACTAGGTGGCTGTAAAGAGCTGAAACTCACTCAGCGCATGCTTCTGCGGTCGTGTTTGCAGTATACAACATAAGAAGTTCTTCAGGCCCAAAATTTTTTTGTTATGAGTAATTCAGTTCAGACATACATGAAACCTACACTACCCCCTTTTCATCAAAAATCGTACGATATTGGAGTACAAAGTAACTTTGTTAGTGCTCAAATTGCTCAATGGAGAGTTATATTTTCAGTGTAGTTTTTGTGATAAACTTTAGTTGAAGGAAAGTTTACATATATATTTTGAAAACCGGGTCATGCACACCCGACGTTACGGTTAGTGTGACAAAAACTGAACGATAGCATTCCAGGGTTTTAATCAAATATAGGGTGACAGCATGAGATGGCCGCCCCCACATATGAATAAGAAAGGGGGAAGTAAATCATAACCACTTTTTTCCATCTTAGGTCAAAAGAAAGGGGCACCAAAAACACACAGTTTAGTACAGTATATTCATCATTCTGATGCTTCTGTAAGGCTTCGCTTTTGTCCATTGCATTTCACTCCTGTATGCTAGCAAGATACTGCAAATTTGCAATATGATACTGAAGCGTCTTTACAGTGCTTGTTCTTTCTCAGCTTCCACGTATGCTAATAAATCTGCCAGGGGTAATTATGGAAGTGAGTAAATGTTTTTGTGTTTCTCGTGCACTATTATTATGCCAAAGGCCCAAAGAATTTTTTTGTTTCCTCCCATCAGCTGTGATTTTTATTAATTGTTGGCTTATATACTTACATACTGCACAGAATTTATTGCTATTTCCTCATCGAAATAATGTCGATGGGAAAAAAGGAACTTACTTGAAAAGGCTCAAAATGTTTGATAACAGGAAGCAGAAAATGTAGACCTTGTAAACGTTCAGAAAATCCATCCCAGCGTTTCTGGACTTGCTGTAATTGTTTTGACCGAGGGAAAAATACAGATGGGTATGGGAATAAGCAGAAGCTGGAATGGCAATGGCACCTGCAAAGACGATGTGACGTGAGCAAGGTGTAATGCAGGATTTTGTTAGGTAACTTTGGGTGAATTCTCATACAGTAGGTGGTAGGGTTGTTGAAAGATTAGACAAAGGTTACTACAATACTGAGTTGCTCGTCAAGGTTGACAGACAAAATCTGGCAAAGTTTTTCGTTTTAAGACAGTCGTGCTAGGGGTTAAAGTTTTGTTCATTTTTACTTTTGGGCTGTTTTTTATTAATTGGATGTCAGTAGAGATGGCAAAGCTACATCCGACTTCGCTTCCTGCCGATTCAGAGATGGACAATGAAACGTAGACAGTGATCGTCTCTTCCTCAGCTTAAGATTTTATGTCTTTTTGTAGCTTTGATGTAGACAGAACGTAATAAAGACGTTCACAAAAGATGATGTACAATAGCACTAATGATGCACCCAATAAAATAACCGTTGATTACTTATAAACAGAAAAATACTAAAGGTTACAAAAGGTAAGGTTTGTTTTTGCTATGATAAAACTCAACAATTCATGTAACCTTTATGAAACACAAGTGTCATGGCAAAGAAACAATCAGTTGTCCATATGGTCCGATGGTCCACTGAGCAATTGTCACCGTGTATACTCAGTTTTAAAGTGCAGGCACACAAACAAAAATAGAACAAAAAAATAAAAACGTCACACACGAAACCTAGGAAAACAGAGCAAGAATATACTGAGGACACTGCTATAAGCATAACTTTCAAACTTGTAAACAATTACGATGATGTTGCAACAAGTTCGATTTCATTATATCAGTTCAACATACATAGAACTAACGTTATACAGATGATAACAAAATGTTCTTAAAGCCTCTAAGCTCAAAGACTTGATTGACAAATACGTTACTACAAAAGTACGACATATCAACGACAGTAGCGGACACAGGCTAATTTGGTGGGGGGGATGCGATATCAATTTGCAATGAACCCATTGCTTCACAGGACCATATTGCGTAAATCAACCATTTCCGCACACTCTACGTACATTCACGAGGAAACATGTCTAAGGTTGGTTTAGATTTCTAGAAGAAGCTGGAATGATAAAACTAGTCAAACTTTAACACTGCAGCGCTATGGAACCATCAATCAATGCGGCACATAACAGCGATCTGACGTAGTCACTGGCGTCGGCGCAGGTTCATCGAGGACTCGAGATAAACAGTTCACGTGACGACATAATACTTATTCTCATTGTAGGTTACGTTTGTTACATCACAAT
>JGI24158J21664_10000843_pt1 | contig 31241 bp, 14 predicted proteins | sample Ectturendosymbi3_FD_21664 | JGI IMG/M metagenome (IMG submission 21664)
AAGAATCGCCGCAGTTAATAGAAAGGAAGACACAGGTTGATACTGATGCTCAAGAAACAAGTAGAGCATCCAAGTATCGTTCGGAGCTGTTAATACACTTCAGCGCCAAGGAAGTACGATACCGTTCAAAATGCACCATGTTCTTTTAAGCAGACCTCCAGCATCAGAAACGCATTTCACTTTTTTCTCGTCGAAAGTGCCAAGCAAAATTATTTTCAAAACGTTCAAGTGTCTTGCTATTGTTGCGTAACATGGTACGAGACTCGGACAATTTTTTCGCTTCTTTAGTCTCACTTGAGGTGAAGCCTTTGCTGCGTAATGCTTTTGCATTTGGCAAGGGATGGGGCAGGTAGTTTTCCTGTGCTCATATTTTTGCATTCCTCAATATTATCATTTGGTAGGGGGCATACAATCAAACAGTTCCCTCAGGACCCCGGCATCACAAGACCTCTGCACGTCTCTGAACTAGACCAGGTTTACAGATCATGATGAAAGTTGCAAGCCAACGCTTCTCAACAAGAGCCGGTTTTAGCCGGTTTTAACATTGATCTTTATACATTTTAAATTATTGCAAGCAAATTTGAGGTGTGGAAAGGGTGGCACTTTCTTGGCCGGTCCTGGGCAGCACTTAGCCTCGCTACGCCACTGTGTGTATCCTGGTCGGCTGAATGCCTAACCGGGACATTTTGGTTGACTGACCCGGACTCCGGGACAAAGCCCTCAAAACCGGGACTATCCTGGCTAAAACGGGACGTATGGTATGCCTGTCACCAGCAAATAAAACTTTCGTGCTTTTCAACGTAATCAGTCGAGCACAGCACATATTCCCTCTGACCCCACCGTACCTTCACCTTGTCGCACAAACGAGCAGTGTTTCTAACGTTTTCATCGCGCAAGGTTACCTTAGGTCAAATGCGCAAAATCGGCATCCATTTCATCATCTACCAAAGCAATGCCAAGCAAATTCCAAGTAGTTTCATTCAGTTCTATTGCCACTAAGTGGTTCTTCTAACTCAAACAAATTTCAAAGGTTTTTTCAAAATTGGTGGGCGGCTCGGTGAAATCCAACCGCTAAAAATATTGTTAGCGGCCCGCCCAAAAACCGTACCATTAGCAGCCCGTGCCATCTCTAATACAAACTAGAGATGGCACGGTCCAAGATTTTTTAGGCCCGGACCGCCCATAGCTAGCAACATCCAGCCCATAACTGCAACATCCAGCCCAAACCGGCCCACTCATGGCCCGCTGCACAATTGGAAGACTTGTATATTTTTCCCTCCTGAGGCAAAATATGTTCCATGGCTATTTTGCTCTCCGAGGCAAAATATCCGCCGAAACTATTTTGCCTTTTGTGGAACATAAGTTGTTGAAGTGGTTATGTCATGTGACAAGCATAATATACAAAGTTACAGTTTCCCTGTAAAAGACGGAGCTCCGTAAATAGAGGAGTTTGGCTGCGGAGGTTTGATGACGTAACCGGAGTGGAAAAAGTTGCATTGCAGAAGCAAAAAAAGGAAAAAAAAATGAAGGAAAAATGTTGCATCATTGCAACTTAATGTGCGTTTTCCCCAAACATGGAATGCATGGAAGTTTGCGTTGTTTAAAAATTGTATACGTTCACAACTGTTGAAACCAATTTCTTTGTCCCGGAAGCGTTGTGAAACTCAGATGACTAAAAATGATCAAACTTCAATATAGACTTTTTTTACCGTAGGGTAATATCACTTTTGCAGTAAAATTGTTTTTACTACCGATTAGTTATCATTGCTCAACGGAAAATATCGGTTTTACTGACTCCGGTTACGTTATTAAACCTCCGCAACCAAGCTCCGCTATTTACGGAAATCCCCCTTTTACAGGGAACCAAAGTTACATGCTTAGGTTAGCGTGGATAGCCTAAAACCCCAAACTTAAGACTCTAAACCTAAAACCCCTGAAGCGATGCTTCAGTGAGAGAGGTCATTCACACCAGTGACCAAGCAGCGATAGAGTTCACCCAAGGAGACCACTCTATAACTTCTTGGTTTGCTCAGACATGTGTACTCCGGAAGGATTCGCGTCTGTTATTTGTGGGGATTTATTATCAGTGACATGTGATGGGCATCGCTTTGCGATGACCCCAAACTGAAATATGAAACCCTACTGTATAACTCAGTACAGTTTTTATCAGTTCTAGAATGTCATGACCAAGCAGCAAATGTAATGATCCCCTGTTGAAGACTTTCTCTTTCTGGCGACGATTCTGCTCTCCACCTAAAGCTCTCAACCTACTACAAGCCTGAACATAAATATAAAACCCTCAGCTGAAATCCCTAAACCTAAAACTCTAGGTTAAACGTAAATCCATTGACCTCACTTATAAAGTGACTGTGATTTGGTTCATATATAAAATCCACTGTAGCACGCCATCAAATTGTTACGTAACAGGTTCCATCCAAGAACCAATCGGGCAACAAAATCGTTGACCGTCACGCTCTTGCAGAAAGTTATCACCATATATTGAAAGTTTCTTAAAAGTGTACCAGAGGTGGGATCGGATCCGGATTACCGGAGGCGACTCCTGCAGGATTCTGCGTTTTTCCTTCGGAACCGGATCCGGAGTCAAAAATTTGGGAAAAACCGGACCCGGAGTCACTTTTCCATTTTCAAACTCATCGGCCCGCACAAATCCGGACCATTAACTGCCCGTGCCATGTCTAATCTAGACTACTTTAATTGTTTTGTATGCTTGCTTGAGTGGAGTTTCTCACATCCGTCGAAATTGTGCATCGTGTTTGGATTTGGAACTTTAGCAGACATTCAGGTACCCTGTAAAAGGCGGAGCTCCGTGAACAGCGGAGCTTGGTTGCGGAGGTTTGATGACGTAACCTGAGTCGCTAAAACCGACCTTTTGCGTTGAGCAATGAGAACTAAACGGTTGTAAAAATAATTTTTTTGCAAAAGGAGATATTACACTACGGTAAAACAAGTCTTTTCTGAAGTTTGATAATTTTTGCTTATCTGAGTTTCACACAGGTTCGGGGACAAAAAAATAGGTTTCAACAGTTGTGAATCTATAAAATTTTTAAACATCGCAAACATCCATGTATTAGATGCTTGGGGAAAGGACATATTTATTTACAATAATAAAATATTTTTCCTTTGCTTTTTTTCTGTTCATTCTTTTTGCAACGCAACTTTTTTCCACCCCGGTTACGTCATCAAATCTCCGCAACCAATCTCCGGTATTTACGGAGCTCCGCCTTTTCTAGGCAAAGGACATTTAGACAATGTATCCAATAACGCAAGGTGCAAGCTTCGAAGCCTGCTGTGTTATGTCATCAAAGTTAAAGAAGTTGAAGGAATTAGTGTGACTTCCATTGATTCCTTCCGTTTTCCTTTCCTATAATCGTTGTAGTATAATGTTTTATATGTGTGTACCCTAATGCTATTGATTCGCTTGTACTGTAGTGTATGTACCTGGTAATTTCATTGTATGTCTGATGTGATAGCCTACTGTATTTTACACTTGACTTTATAACTTAGCTTCACATTGATTGCATTTGATGCTAATAGTGATTTCCTTTAAGTCTTTAAATGTCCACTATTATATAGTGTTGTAGGCCAAAAATAGAGCAAAAGTTTAGAGTTAACATGAGTTTGATTTCAAGGTAGCCTATTTATTTGAAGTTTATTTTACCTGATACCTCATGAGTCAAACACTGTGCTGGGTTTTTTTTGCCATTGGTAGAACACAACCGATAGAATTTTTGTATGGAGTAGGAATTGGATTTGGAATTGTCAGTTTATCGGATTTGTATTTGGAAATGAAATTATCAGATTCAATAAGATTGGACTTGGATTTGGATTTGAAAAACCTAAGTCCGTTCATCTCTTTAGTGAAGTCCAGAGGTGGCCATGGATCCGGGGTGCCGGAGTCAACTCCGGAAGGATTCTGTGTTTTTCTTGCGGACCTGGATTCGGAGCCAGAGTCAATAAATTAGAAAGACCGAACCCAGACCCAGAGTCACTATTCAATTTCAGCAGTAGGAGTCTGCATGGTCTTTACTGAAGTAAAAACATGGGCAAATTTCATTTGCATCAAAGGTAGCTGGAGTTTGAACAGGAGTCGGATTCTCAAATTTTAAAAATTTCCTGTCCCGGTGTCAAGCGAAATTGATGACTTCACGCCATGTACTCCTCATTGCACAGAGTGAAGTAATATTTCTACATATCAAATACGCTGAGAAAAGTTATGATTAGGACTTAGGGATTCGTGTTTAGGTAAGTTTGACTGGTTAGGGATGCAAGGTGAGAAAAAAATAATTGAGGTCGGCGACTAAGTAAGTCTGCAAATTTCAATGGTTGAAGTTATTCTGTATTATAGCTTGTTGTGGCCATCTGACATCTAACCAAAATGTTTGAATTTACACAACGCACATCAAAAAAGTAATTGCCAAACTTTATTCTCTTACTCTGAGAAGCAAAGTAAGTGAGAAACAATAACAGAGCCGGATTCAAAAATTTTGGTTTGTAGGGTGCGAAGTATAGGTCATGTGTTTTTTGGAAGCTAGGTTCCCTGAACTGAATCACTGAGAGTATGATATTGACTAGTTCATAGTCGTAATACTATATAAATAAGTCATGATTGGGTTGAGGACGAGCTTATCAAGCCAGCTGCTATCCAACCAGTACAAGTGCTACAAAACCGATGAGACCTCAATTATTTTAAATGTGTGTTGCCAAGTATGTCTTTACTTGTTTCTACTTGCTACAGTACTTCTACTATGTTTGGATACAGCACAAAAATATCTAATACTTAATTTCATGAAAACTCTGTACTGTAGCAAAAAAAATTAGTAGCAAGTATTAATGGAAAAGATACTTGTCGTGCTAAGCTATATGTTTTCATCCAGATTTTGCACATGATCTACTCCTTTATGTTGATAAGTGGCAAAATTGCTCTGGCATTGTCTATTTTGCCTTTTGTGAGGCAAAATAGACAATGCCATTTTATGGGCTGGGTACAGGCCAAAATTTAGGTGAGGGTTATGGGTACGGGTTGGTTTACAAGTTTTGTTGTGATGGGTATGGGTCGGTTGGGTCAAAAATGTGAGCCGGTGACATCTCTAATCTCTATAGTAATACACTACAGCATGTTTTTTTAGCCTACTGCTTTAGCTTCGTCACGCATGGTCTATGGCTATTGGGTAATGTGGTATTTCCTCATGGTTGTGGTTTGTATTCTGGACTCAGGAGTGTTCAAAATTATGGTTGCCATATGGAATGTGCCTCAAAAGTCAAATACCCACATTGTGATTATAATATTGTGACTGTTACATGGCTTTCCGCCTGCTAACATCCATTGAGTACAATATAAAGAATGGATGTCTGTCAGCATCAATGTCATGAATGTGATAAGCAGAGTGGAAAAATACCACCTCACAATTAAAAACGTAAAGATAAAACAGAAAAATAATTTGTCATTGCAATTTCATATAACTTCCCCTAATCATGTTATGCTAAAAGGTTGTGATGATTCAATTTTTTATATTTTCACACTTGTTCAAACCTAAATTTGGTTGCCACTGGAGCTTGTTATCAAGAATGGAATGATCTTTGGTGTGAGATCGATGTTGGCTCAAATTAGGCCTGGGCTAGGAATAAATATTATTTTTACTACCATTGTTATGACATTGCTTACTGTAAAATATTGATTTTTACGACTCCGGTTATGTCATTTTATATCCACAACCAAGAACTGCTATTGACCGATATCCGTCTTTTACAGGGTACCCCTCCATTGCTGCTCTCTTTTCTTACCTATGTGCATTATCCAGTTCTTCATTTGTGTATTCTCAACTCTTCATATGTTGTTTGCCCTTCATCCTCTTATTTGCGGTGTTTTTTTATCATTGATTTTCATTGTTTTGTTTTTCTTGAATTGCTTAGAGTAGCAATTTCATGTCTTGTCCACATTCTTATTTAGTTGGAATATGCTTCATATAACATTCTTTGACTTATATTTTTGTCTTGGTTCTTTTAGTCATTGAACAAACATACATTTTTTCTACTTGACACTCTGTTGTACTGTTAAATGGTGGTATAATTATGGCTAAACGATTCATTCAAGAAAGTTTGTGAAGATGTGGGATGATGTTTTTCATATTTTGTTCATCTTGTCTTTTATGCATTTTACAATTGGGGTGCTGTTAAAATGTTTTGCTCTTATCAGTGTGGTTGTGTACAAGCACCTCGTCCAAGGGTGATGAACCTATTTGCAATCGCGGACCACTTTTTCAGTTGCCGCTGAGTAATCGGGCCGCACAACATTTTAGTCATACTATGAAACTTGTTAGTTCAAGACTGCTGGTCTTGCCTGAATGCGAAAGTTCAAGACTGCTGGTCTCGCCTGAATGCTTCACAGGTCGCATGCAGCCTGCGGGCTGCATGTTCATCACCCTTGACCTATTCTGTAATGTGTTATGGCTAACTATTTTTTGTGCTCCTGCATTGTTTGATTGTACCTATGATGTGGACCATGTGTCTGAAATAAAAATATTGTTGTTCAACCTCTCGGTTGCGTTGATGGTGCGATTCACCACAAACGGGATGTACTTGAAGAATAACACCCATATATATATGTGCAAACAAGCAATAATAGAGTGATCTCGTCAGGTGATCTCTATTGTTTCTTGCTGCCACAGTGTGAAGCTTTGCGCTCATGCCGCTCAGGCTTTTTGATCACAACATTATGAACTGGAGCTTTTGGCTATGTAGCAAAGTCTATATAGTTGTATACTACATTCATGTTTCTGTAATATATGTTGTTTAATTGAATGGTCATGGGATTAATTTGCTCATGTTTGCAATGGTTCCCCTTCATTTGCTATTTTTGACTTTGTTGATTGCATCTCATGTTTTGTGTAATGTACCCCATTTTGTGTATTTTTGGCTTATTATACAGTTATTACCAGGGCAACCAAAAGTCAAAATTTTTCTGCCTTGTCTAAAGCTTATGAAACATACACAAACCAAATTTCACACTCATACCATGAGCAAATCGCAAGTTATTAGGTCAAAAAAAAGTCAAAATTTATCATTAGGTCAAAATTTTATTGCAGCACAGTTTTTTTCTCTTTATTGATATGTTATGGAAACTACAACAACAGATAGTGATATGCTTTTGTAAGTTTAGTTGCAATTCTGTAATAATTATGGGCTTGTTGCGATTTCTGACGTAATAATGTTGCTTTTCCCATTGCTGGACGATTGAATATTATATAGGATAGGCGTGGTAGGCAAGAAATGTAGTCTTACAGTACTTGTTTTGGTAAATGCTCAATCCATTATGCATATAGTGTTTCAGCTTAATGATGTTCTCAGGTTTGACTCTACTGCACAGTATAACTACATAGTTATTAATGTACTTTTCAATAAGTTAAACAACAAATTTTTTTTATTTCGAAGCAGAATGCATAAATATGCTTCTGGGTTAACCTCAACACCTAAGGCTGAACTATTTTGCTGTTGCAAACACAGAAAATTTGTAGGTCAAAGTAAAGTCAAAATTTCAAGTTTTTAGGTCAAAAAGTTGGTTGCCCTGATAATTACTATAAAAATAGTTTTCTTGGGAATAAGTCACATGATGTACAACGTACAGCAAAAATTATTCCTAATGAAGTTATTTTAATCCAGAAGTCATATTTTGCTTTTTGTTCAATCCCACGATCATTGTTCTAAGCCTTAGTGGAATAAAACATTTTTGCATATATGACGTTTCTATAACATTTTCGTTAAAGCAGTGACTTTGCGTTCATAAGAAAATTTTTTGATAGTTTGTATTTTGCAGCTGTTGTGATCGGAAAGCCCGAGTGGCAAGTGTACAAAGCTTCACACTTCAGCAGCAAGCAACAGAGATCACACAACGCGATCACTCTATTATTGCTTGTTTGGGCCACATATATATGGGTGTTGTTCTTTGTGCACATCCCGTTTGTAGTGAATCGCACATCAACCGCAACGCCAGTGGAGACGTTGCAACAACATCTCCTTTTTGCAACGAACCACACTGATTACACGTTCTTTTTGCGAAGACTACACTTGCCACGACCTTCAAATCCTGGTCACAGGACCATTTTGTTGTGATTGGAAAGCCTGAACGGCAAGTGCACAAAACTTCAAACTGTGGCAGCAAGCAACAATAGAGATCACATGCTGCAATCACTCTATTATTGCTTGTTCAGGCCACATATATATGGGTGTTGTTCTTCGCACCCATCCTGTTTGTGGTGAATCGCACATTCAACGCAATGCCAGCGGAGAGGTTGCAACACNGCCAACAGCTAAAGCTCTGCTGGGGCTATTGTTTTGCCATTCGAACCATATCCAGCTTGTCACATAACGCTGAGTTTATGATACCAGTAGTGCGGTGAACCTGGTTGAGTCGAAAGTGTCTATTCTTGCTGTGTGAGTGTTTGTCAATTCAGCTCTCAGGATTGTTGCTTTGGCTTTGCTAGTACAGAAGACACTTTCTGTGAGAGTGCTTTATATGTACTTTTTTGGAAAAGTTTTGCCAATCAGACACGCGTGTACATTTTGGGTTAGGGTTTTGGATCAGAAGTTTTAAGCAATGTGGAACATTCTGTATCACAGTGCTGCAGCATCATATGCTGTGTGATTGACAAGATAGTTAAACAATGAGCAAAGTAACACTGCACAATGGGGACAATGAAGCTTATGGAAGGAATGAACATTCAGAAGGCAATAGCTATACATTGAAAGAAAGGCAAGCGGTGGGCAATAATACTGGTCAGTGCACTAAGAACAACTAAAATCAGATCAAACTTGCACACAGGCCAATATGCTGTCAGTGTTCCTGCTGACCATAGCCAGGGACAGTTTTGGATTAGGGTTTAGGTATTTTGTTTTTTTTGGCTTGGTCACGTTACAGGAACGATACAGTAGTCCAAGCATATCATCCTTGTAACATGACCAATTCAACCAATCGGGTTTGGCTAATGGCAAAATAGCTCCAGCAGTGCTTTTGCCGCTGGCAGAAAAATAGAAACTGCCAAATTTTTTTGCATGTGACAATTTTGTGTTGACTTGGTAGTCAAGTCTTGTCTTTCATGTAGAACTCCAAAAGTAACAGGTGGATTGGATAAATCAAAAATATTTTGGATTTTCTCGTCTGAAAAACGTAATCAATATGGTAATACATGTAGAAAAAGTAGATATATAGAAAAAGACAAAATTCATTATAATATCCATTTATTAATGGTTAATAGATCTTGCATTGGTGTACAATGTGGACATAAGTTAACAAGATATTCCACATTGTTTTGGCATTTTTTATTGCATCATGCGTAACAGTATAACATATCAAGGAAACAATAGTTATTTTGAAACTACTGTTCAACTAAATTTTTAATGACCAAGTATTAAATATTAGTATATGTAATCGCAATTTCCCTGTTGATTTTATATGAAAGTGTTATGGTAACACTTTATTTTGATTTTGATTGCAGTTTATATTGTATTACTGTCATGAGAGTGTATACTTGGCATGTGTTGTATTGTGGTGTAAATTACTCTCTACTCTGAAGTAGTCTATATCTTACCTTTAACACTTTGAGAACCGGTCTACGATATATTCGTACTTCAATTTCGGTCTAAAAAACAGCAGTTTTCGGTTGCCTTACCAACGCCCTAGCTCCTCCGCCGATTGCGCTAGAGAGCTGTTCAAGGGCTTAAACGGATCGGCCAATCTAGTAGATTGCACTCGAAAAAAAAATTTTTGCTTGGGGGGTGCGGATTTTTTGTGACTGACATCATAAGTGAAGTAGATTTGGGGTCATTTTGGCTCAGGTTGCCTGGCCTAGGGCTTAACCGCTATGCCAAAGTGTTTTGCTGAAGTTTTCATTGCAAGCTAGGCTCAAGTCCGAGTCTTTTGAGCCTTTGATCGACTTTCTAGCATTTCTGGTTCAAAAGTTATGATCTTAAATAAACGAATTAATTAATTAGCTAATTAGTCAAATATTTTCACTAACTTACATCACAACTTTTGAACCCAAAACCCCAGCAGGTCATCCAAGGTATCAAAAGACTCGGATTGTACCCTAGTTTCCAGAAAAAACTTCAGCGAAATACTACCACCTAACGGTTGGCACCCAGTGCCAGGGAAGGTGGCCTAAAAGTCCTCCACTTATGACGTCACTCACAAAAAAACTCACAACCCCCAAGCAAAAAATTTTTTTTTCGAGTGCAGACTAGAAGACTTTCCGTATCTTTTAAGACTTTTACCAGGTCTGTAGAGCATACCGGACTGGAGAAATTCTTGTGCAAAGCCACATGTGTTTAGGCGTTTTTTTTTCCTGAAAATCCCTGAAACCAGCCAGACGCCAAAGAGTTAAACATACTAGTTTTGACTATTTTTAACTATTTTACAATTCTTCTGTTGGTCTTAACTCAATATGACTTTGTAGATAAAATTTTGTTGTTGTTTGCTTATTAAGCAACCATCCCATTTACAAAGACTTTACACTATATTGTTTAAAATAACACGCAAAGTATACAGTGAAAAGTACATTAAAATTGTTTTTTAAGTTTTGTTGTAGAGCTATGTGTTCATAAAATGATTCAAATCAACAAAACTTTGTAGTAGTACATACATTTCATATATGAACATATCTTTTGGCATAAAAAATGTCAAAAGTACCTGTCTACACTTTATTGCAAGCTATACGCTCTACAAGGTTGGTATTTAATGCTTCTAATTCAATATGTTTTTTATGCTATTGTTCAAGTTTCTTTGGTATGACACAATGTTCACAATGGTTTAATAACTTTGTAGATTTATGTGAATTTTCATTTTGACCAGATGACCAGTGCAGGTTTTCGATTTATTGGCATTGCTGAAGTAGTAGAGCTGCAAATTTGTAATCCCTGATGTTTTAATTTCTAAGTACTAATCAAATCTTGCATATGCTTGAAACCTGTGACATTGTCTGATTAAATAGTTTGGTGCAGTAGTTCCCAACCTTTCTTTAGTTGCGGCATACTTTACTACTCAATATTCTTCATGCGACAACATAAAGCTTATGACAAGGTTTAATAGAAAGATCCTGTTTGGAATTTGGTAAGTCATATATAATAGGTTTCAACAACATTGGTCTCAGTTTTGAAACTGTCACAGCAAACCTGGATCTATGATGAAGTGTTCTGCAGCACGTCAGTTGGGAAGCACTATTTTCAATAATGTTTTCTTTAGAAAAGTGTGTTTTATTCCATATATTTGCTTCATTGCTAAAATTTTTGAATGTGTGCTTTCAGAGTGTCTTAAATGCTTACTTTTGTAGTTTTATGAACTTTAGTTTGCTTTCAAAGGTTATCATGCTGTAAATGTCAAAGTTGTTTTCATTTTATGCAGTGGCCTACCACTACAAAAAATATATGAAGTTCTTTTGGTTTTGAAATGTATCTTGTTTTTTTTAAAGGTTGTTATACATTTGTATTTCCTCTAGGCATTCCAGTCTGCGACGACTGTCAACCTCAAGCAAGTTTAAATCCAAGGATGACTATGGCAACGTTGCTGAAGAGTTGGTGACACCTTTATCACAGCCATTGAAAAATGCTCCCAATTTAATTTATGCAAAAGCAGGAAGTGAAACATTTCAAACCATAATAACAAAACTCTCAGATGGTCTTACTGTGACTTCACAGCCAAAGTTTGGTACATTCTGTACTGTTGGAAGTGAGTTAACTAGTTTGATGATTCACACATAATGATATTCAAATTAAAAGTTGTTTCAAGGCGTCAGAGACAGTTCTACTTTTGCAGTTGACAAATGATGATTTCAGCTTTTGAAGATGTCTATGGTATCTTAGTTTAATTTATGATCTGTGTATGGTATTCAGGTATGTGTTTGTTTGAAGTAAGACTATTAGTTAGCAGTTTTCAGTACAGCAAATTTTGACCTGTACTATTTGCAAACTTTTGTAAATGCACTCACTATTTTGATAGGAAAAGTTTTTTCTTGTAGTTTGCTAGTGTAGGTAATTTACACACAACACTTAAAAAAGAAACTTTTTGTGGAGCAATTTGCTCTTTGTAGATGACTGTTCCTTACAGCTTGTTGAAGCTCATTTTCCCGCAAACTGTGTCGTGTATTCACCACAATTAATGCTCCACATTGGTGCTTATGACACCTTATTGGTATCACTGACAGTTTTTATATTTTTATGAACAAAGATTTATGCAGGTTTTGGAAACGTGATAAAAATGTGTAGTTAGTACAGTTGCTTGTTTGATATTGTGCACATGTTTATTCAAATTTTTGAAGTTGTACTTATTTTTTATTAATTCAAGATATGTTCAGATCAGTTCTACAGTAATATGTGATGAGACTGCATTATTGGATGTCATACAAATGACAATTTTGTTATAGCAACGAATTGCTATCTGATAAGCAGAGTGGGAAAGCTTTTGAGATGCACGTAGATTGACTTGGCTTAGATGTTATTAAATCCATCAAAAATGTAATTAGTGTCTAATCATTATCAGAAAGTTTTAGCGACCTTATGACTTGTGAAAGGAGATTACATACATGCATGTTCTTTGTTTCAAAATGTTTCTTGCCATACTGACCTGAAGAAACATTATTTTAATGGACCAACACTGTGAAAATGTTACCATATGCCAGGTGCCTTGCATTTCACTGCCATGTGCTTCATGAAGCACATGTATCTGAGGCATATACTGTTTAACATGCAATTGCACCAACATGTGTAGGTATTTAACAGAACCAAGATTTGTTCTTGGTATGTCCTTACATTTCTGCATGAAGATGCATCTGTTAAGTGATATTGTGTTGTCAGCACTATCTTTGGCATGTTCTGCAGCACACCTGTAAAGCTGATGAGCATATCATTCAATTAGTGCATTGCGTAATTATGTTTTTTTTATCGCAGTATTGGTCAATGCTGGCTCAAGACATGAAGTGTCATATCCCAGTGGAGTAAGCCATTTCCTGGAGAAAATGGGCTATTCAGGATGTTCCAAGTACAAAACTCGTGATGATATACTGCAGGCGATTGAGAAACTTGGGGGTATATGTGACTGTCAGTCTTCCAGGTGTGTTATACACTTCACACGGTTGCTGCAGTCTTGTGCAAAGTTGCAAAAATGTGGGTCAGCTGCATTTTGGTTTTAAGCCAGAGGTCTCCAAACTTTTTTGTCCAAGGGACACACAAGCTGTTACACAACAGTTCTAGGGCCGGACGTCTTATGTAATGTGATTGTTTTGGATATGTTACATTCTGCCAAATCAACAAATTTTTTGTAAATATATTTTTTTCATTATTTACTAAATGTCTTCATGGGCCGCATTTGGCCCACGGGCCATAGTTTGGAGACCCCTGGTTTGAACAAATGTTGTGTCTGAAGTTGCTGCATATATGTCTCGCGTTTCAGGGACACGACGATTTACGCTGCCAGCATAGATAGAAATAAGCTAGAGGATTTAATGGAACTTCTGGCAGAAGTCGTTTACCAACCACTGTTACCAGAATCGGAAATTGAACTTGCTCAAGAGAGTATCAAATACGAGCTGGATATGCTTGACAAAAAACCTGATCCTGAGCCCATGATGACCGAACTCATTCATGAGGTTGGCGTTTTGAGCATTATGTAGTAATGTTACGTCTCATCTGCAGTTGCCAAATTATCCTGCTGGTAGCAAACTTTGGGTCTATCTAAAAACTACTGACATATCGCGGCCCACTAACCTGCAGGCTCACCGCAGCCTACTAAAAGACAGGCTTACATGGCTCTCCCCGACAGAAAACAACACCATAAACTGAAATACTACAAAGTACTTCGTAATTGAAAATTTTCGGAAGCCGTCTGCCAACATCTTTATTTGGCCCTTCCTCAGAGTCAGAGAACTGCATTACTGATGCTTGTACGCAGGTCTTCAGTTGTTGTTTTTTTATACGGAAGGACCAATAATAATTTATTACAAATGATCCTGTACGTCCATGTGAAATTTCCTTTAAACCTTGTAAATTTGACAGCCATTTTGAACATACCGTAATTACCGACCGCATTATGTCGCCACCGCTCTACCGGAGAATCATAAAAGTGTTCGTTTTCATGATCTGCCACCCACAAAACCTATATATAGCCATGTACGCTGTGTTGCTGCGCAGATCTGGCAAAATCATGAAAAATCTGAGTTTTTAGCCGCTATTTCGAACAAATTAGCATTTTCATGTGTTAAACGTGGTTTCATGCCAAACAGCTTCACTTTTTTCGTTTTTGTCCTAGGCTGTAATCTGTTACTTTCCGTGGGCGAGCGGTTATAGCTTTCAAATTTTCTAATGGAATGAATTGGCAGTTCATAAAACGTTCATTGATTCTGTCTTTTCAACGTGATAAAGGTGTATGTTTTGTCGAGCTGGTTTTGTCAAATTTAAAGGCTGCGTTTTTGCTTCACTTAGTGCATCGTTATAGTACCGGTTTTAGTATTCCAAAAGTGGTAAAGTATTGATTTGGAGTTGCGGAACTTTAGTGCCATTACGGAAGTAATGGTTTTTCGCCTGCTGAGAAAGTTCTACGCAGTCACGGACAGCTGGTTACGTTGTTAATGTTTCATTATCATGGGCGTCTACAGAAACTTTACCAGAAATGAAATCCACTTAAGTTATATTTGTTTAGTGTTTCGATAAGTAGGAAACGTGCAAGACCATTGGAACATGTGGACGGAAGAACGATCACGTATTTTGATCAGTATTGGACATGGTAAAATCAAGGGTGACATAAATTTTTTTAGTTCGTTCCTTATCGAAAGGTATAGATGACGCTCTATCTCTCTTTGGCTACGTTTTTTCGACCAAACTCTCTTTTCCCATTCTGTTCTCTTCAACATCACGTGCACATCCGTCACAGGAGAGATTATGATGAACACAAGGCAGTTGTAGCGGTGTGACCATCATTGCCAGGGTTGCCAAAAACGTGAAGGCGAAACGCGCCGAAAGTATCTCAGAGGCTGAGGTAATCTGCGTTCGAGAGAGGCTTACATTGACTTTTTAGCACCATTTCGTGCGGCTTACAATCGAGGGCCGTTCACAATCAAGGACGGCTATCAATCGAATACATACAGCATCCTGAAACAATCACATTATGTAGTATGTCCGGCCCTTGAACTGTGGTGTAATAGGTAATGTGGCCCTCGGACAAAAAAGTTTGGAGACCAAAGCTTTAGAGCACAGGTTACCAATCTTTTTTGAAGCTGGCACCCGTTATAAAAACTAAGTGGCATTCGCACCCCCTCGTTTAAAAAAAGCGTAGAAACCACAAAAACAGCCCGATTTCGCAGTATCTTCATTTTTTAAATTACTACTCGTAATACGTAGGCCTACTGACATTACTGTTTAACTTTCATACCTTACTGCTCATTGGAAACAAACCCAGTGAATTTTTGTTGCTGATTTTCTGAAATTATCCGCTCATGCCTTGGCACACAGATACTTTGAGTCACGCGCAACTTGTTTTCATATGAAGTAGAGGAACACCCACATTCGCACAAATATGTTGTTGTTAAGGGCACNATAACAGACAGGTCTTCTATACTCAATTTCTGGTAACTATGCCTGGTTGAACACCAGAAANTTTCGAGTTCCGTAGCATCAAACAAAAATTTCGCCATAATTGCGCCGTAAACATTTAAACGTCACAATGCGCTCACAATCGGCAAAAAAGGTTGAGAAACACTCATACGTATTCGTAAAAATTCACTCTTGAAGTTCGTACTCTTTTCCATCGACAGAAAGTTTCGTGCAAAGTCACTTTGCGGAAGTCTGATCCATTAAAAATTTGGCCAATAATGCCACACTGAGCAGTGGCCTGCCATTTTGTACAACTTCTGACAACATGTCAGGTATGTTTTGCAGAAAGCAGTATCATAGTGAACTAACTGTCACTGCACCATAGTGAACTAACTCCCACTCATCTTGCTTAAGTTTGTAACAACATGAGTAATGCCAAACTGAAAACGTGTTTGCTGATAACTTAGTTGTCTAGTGCTAACTTTGATCTGCTGCACAAGCAAAACCAGTAAAATTTATCTTTTTTAAAGAACCCATTTTTCTCAATGGCAGCAGCAAACAAGCTGCAGAATTTTATCGAATAAGGTCATTGAAATAACTACAGTATTACGTCACCTACAAGAAGTCGACCAGTGCTGTACTGTTGTTCAACCCAGTATGAGGTACACCAATCTGTCTACCAGACGATTTACTAGGATAAACAACTGCGAAATGATGTACCAAGGGTTTACGTGAAACTAGCACAACCAGAAGATGGCAATATTTTGGGTTCTTATAAAATTTCGATAACTTGTCGAGGCGTTAATTTATGACGTGGGGGTCTGGGAATCTTTTCTTGCAAAACTTTCTTGTTCAGTGTAGTCACGTGGTGAATTATGGTGGTTCATGCAATATTTTGAAAGTGAGAGAAACAAGGTTGAGAAACCCTGATCGTAGTTTGTTAGATGAGTTGCAAATCGCAAGTCATTAAATACGTTCTTGAGAAATCGTCAAAGTGGTAGCACAGAAAGAACGGTTAAAGAGCACTGGTCTAGACTGTAGACCAGTGGTTCCCAACTTCGTTGTGATTGTGGCACACTTAGCTACTCAGTTTTCTTCACGCTGCACACCAAATCTAACGATTGAAACGTAACTAATAGAAATGCCTTTGTCGTATACAATGGATTCAACAAAGTCCTTAGTTTTGAAAATTTCGCGGAACACGGGTCGGGAAAATCTGGTCCAGACAATGGTCGTACCCTTCAATGGCCAAACGATCCTGCGTTAACATAGCGTACATGAGGGGTGAGCATCCGCAGTCATTCAGGCCGTATGAAAAGCGAACTGTATGACATTGGGAAAACTGTTTAGAACTCCATGGCTGTGTATCGCCGAATGAGCTGTTGTGGTGAGTAATTGAAGTGTTTGAAATAAGCAATGGTGAGACACAACATCAGCATTTCAAAACTAACGTATTGCTTTACTTTAACCATTACAAGTGCCCGATTTGCCATTCCCTCGTAGACGTCTATGCACCATGCCACTGGACATCTTCAACGTTTGTACCGAAGAGGATCGTTTAATGGCGGGCTTTAATTTCTTGTTTGTCCTGGTTTTCAGGCCGCGTTTCGCGGAAATACAGTGGGATTACCGCGGTTTCCACAGCTGGAAAGTTTGGATCAAATCAATGAGAAAGTCTTGCAAACGTTTTTACGTAGTTACTACGTGCCATCAAGAATGGTCGTAGCCGGTGTCGGCGTCGACCACGATGAACTGTGCAGGTTCAGCGAGAAGTATGTGTCAGGTGCGTCTGTTAAAACTCTGATGTGTATCTAATATTGGCGCGATACACCAAAATAGACGTGAAGTGTGTTGGTAAAGGAATTTTTACTTCAGCGGATAAATATATTTTAAATGGAGCGAAATCCCTTACTATTTGTTATTGTCGAAAGTATTACCGCGTTTTCCTGTAGTGTCAAGCTTTTATCGTTTTTAACATTCAAACAGTTTGGCGGCGACACGGTTGTCATCGTGGAAACCGTGCTCGACGGTTAAGTTGCTGGCTTGCTTGTAAGAGGAAAAAAACGCGTTTTATCTCTGCTGCCCGTGATGAATGCAGTAGAATATATTTATCGTTGTCTTAACGCAAATTCGCTCGATCTCGCTGAAAGTGTGAACGTGTTGTTTGTATGCGCTGACTGCAGTGTATGCTTCAAGTGAGCGGCAAAACACTGAAGCAGGTGGGAAGTTGAAGTGCCTTGGGGTGGTGTTCATGAGTGACGAAAGGCGGAACAAGGAGATTGATATGTAGAGTGGGAAAGCAAACACAGTTCTGCGTGAGCTTTATCGTTCTGTGGTGACAAAACGGAGCTTTTAAACATCGCAAAGCTGTCAGTTTTGAAATCGGTCTGCGTCTGTACCGATCCATACCTGTGGTCACGAATCTTGGGAAATGACTGAAAGAATACCATCCCAAGTGCAAGCAGCAGAGATGGGATTTTTGCGAAGAGTTTACACGGTGTAATAGTTGGTGAAAAAGTCTGCAGCTATAAAATTCGTGAAGCCCTGAATATCGAGCCGCTTCTACTAATCGAGAGACCTCAGCTACTTTAGTTCGACCACGCGTCCAGAACGTCCCATGAAAGATTGGCGCGGCAAGTCATGGGTGGCTGACCCACGGGAAAGCGGTCCAAAGATCGTCCAAGGACCAGGTGGAGTGAATAAATCTTCGACTTTGCTTGGTCTGGAGCCAGCAGAACTATCTGAGATCTAATTTTTTCTCGTCACAGACCGAAAAAATTAAATCCATTCGGTCAGAAATACAGACTAATGAATAGTGTTACGGCGGGTTTCAATACTACTATGTCTCAGCAAAAAATGACCGAAATGTCTCAGCGAAAAAAAAGTCTGAGATTGCTGTTTTGATCGTGATGTATTTCGAGTCCTCCTAGGGCTGCTGCCCCCGTGACTCTCCCCGAAGGAAAATCGGGCACGAAAATAAATCTTTTTTTACGGTGACGCGTTAGATGTGCTGATAAAAGTCGGCCCCCACACAAACATATGCGTTTAGTGTTCTTTCATCTTATTTATTCACTACCCCAGTTCAGTACGACACTTTAAACATACAATCTCCTTTATTGTTTCCATCCCAGCATCCGCGAAGTCGCCTTCTTGGTCGCTGGACGGTCCTGTAATGCGCGACGAATCACTTGCTCAGTACGTCGGCGGTGAAGTGAGAGTGGAAAAAAGTTTCGATTTGTCTTTGAGCGTCGTGCCCTTGCCAGAACTTGCTCACGTTTCCGTTGGGATGCAAGGCGTCAGTTTTACGGTATGTGCGTGAATGGTATTTCTCGGTTCAATGTAATGCATCACCCTGGTAACGTGTGCTGCCGTAACAAGATCCAGTGATGTTTAAATTCGAATTTCATCATACAGAACGCAGTGGTCTTGCCAAGGGAGGTGTTGTTTTGTTTTCGATGCTTGACGACGGTATATCGTTTGGAGAGGTTGCGTTTGTTCAGGTGCTTTAGAAAATTAGCTGTTGGGTCTGATTCAGCCAAATGCGTCTTCGGTTTAGATGGAATGGTGGGAAATGCGCTTCACGATAACAGCAATTGTCTTCTACAGGTTATGAAAGTTTGGGTTGACCATAACAAATCTTATGTGTGAATGCTTGTCTAAGCTCACTAAATTCTTTTTGACCGTGGTCGCTGTACCAAAGTCAGTCGACCGAAATCTTCTTTGCTCACACTTTTCTAAGTATTGCCGACTGCGTTGAAGTAAGTTTCCGATGTTGCATTTGCCACCGTAATATTTTGTTTTCGCAAGATCCTATGGGAAGACCAGTTTGAGTTGGAGGTTGTTTCAACTCAAGCAGGGTGTGCTCGTCGATTCCATCAGACTTGTGTATCTGCTAGGATCTCAAGATGCTTAATTTTGTTTCAGCATGAAGACTTCGTACCGTTTGCCGTCCTGAATATGCTGATGGGTGGCGGCGGATCATTTTCTGCGGGTGGGCCTGGAAAGGGAATGTTTTCACGACTGTACACTAATGTTCTGAACAGGTAATTGATACGATAGGTTTCGTTATCATTGCAAGGATTTTCTTTTGTAACGCGTGCACTGCGGAGTACCATTAGTGTGAAGTTAGGTTTCAACACGTTGAAATTTTAGCAAAACACTAACAACATAATTGCATGCATCTGACGTGCTGTTGGTTGACGAGGGAGATGAGACTGGTATTTAAGCAAGGCAGTTTCTGTTGGCGCTATTCTCTACTCCAGGGGTGGGTGAACTACAGTCCACCTCAAAGGAATGTACTCAATTAATTTGAAGGTAGAATGCAGTACACTTGGCATCTTCTTTTCACTATAGATGAGACTTTACCGTCTTATTCAGTTAAATTTGGCTAATCGAACTAAAAATAGGCGTTTTTCTGCTTTGGAGACGCCAGGGCTTCAATGAACAAAACTTTTTCAGGCTCTACTGGTGGTAGAAACAGAAACACGTTAAAAACTTGACAACGTTTCGATAGTTGATGCAACTAGCTTCGTCAGGGCTGAAAACGAAATTCCATTCCTTAGTAAAAGTAAAGATGAATGACTGAGCATTTGACCAAAAATGTCGAGACCGAGACCTGCAACTGCTTCAAAGAAACCCAAACTAATTTATAAAAAATCATAACCCAAATTCTTGTTCCTCGATCATAAAGCGCAATACGTGCAATAACGTGGGAGTTATTCTGCGAAATAAGAATCGAAAGCGCAGCTAACGACCTATTTGCCTGGTGAAATACAGTAGAAATCGTCTACAAAGACGCTTTTTCTCTGGTCCCACGACGTGACGTTATAGTGCAATTCAACGGTATTACTAATTCTCATGTCGCTTCGGGAAGCCTTGTATTAACCACCTTTTTTATTAGATACCACTGGATGTACGCGGCAACCGCCTTCCACCACAGCTATGAAGATGGTGGGTTTTTCTGCATACAAGGCAGCGCGCACCCTTCACAACTGCGGGAGTGTGTTCACGTCATAACTCAAGAATTTGTGAAATTGACACAAGGAGTTGACGAGGTTTTCTTTCATGTTTTATTTTCAATGTGTAGCTGTTCATTTGGGGCCAGAACAGACGTAGTTTTAATAATTACCACAACCGGAAAATGCTAAATCTACCTATTGAAAATTTTCAGCGAAAGGACATGTCGTTTGCGCACGTTTCACCAGATCATTCGAACCGCATGTACGCTGTAATACATTAGGTAAATACAAAATTTTCTAATTAATACAAAAAGGAAACAAATGAGCAAACAATACTAAGAGGAGGTGCACAGTTTCAAAGCCAACGAAAGGTCAATATTTGTACAATTTCAACAGCCGCAAAATGTATTGCATCCATATCAGTCCCGAAAACGTGTTTCACGTGTGACAGATGAGGGCAAGTTTCACGGGTCGCCTTTGACTTAACAAGGAGTGCATCGAGTATAAATGCAAATCCATTTCCAAAAAATACAAGTTGTTGCATGATGGCGGGTATGTCTGAAACGGAAGTTTGTGTTAAGATTGAGCTGAGCCGCGCGAAGAAGCAACTGCAGTCAATGCTGATGATGAATCTCGAAGCCAGGCCGATCATTTTCGAAGACGTCGGTCGGCAAGTGTTGAGTACCGGTCACCGAAAATCACCGCAAGAACTGTGCCAAATGATTGGTAGGTTTCACCGGACCGTTCAAAAGCATTTGTAGTACTATTGCAAAAAATCATTTAAAATCGCAAGAAGCGTTGCCACTGCGTTTGCTTTTCTCCAAACAAAACGTAAATCGTTTATCAGATTAAACGAAGCGCGCGATTTTCTGTTTGCAGACAGTGTTTCCAATAACGACATCGTACGGATATCTCGTCACATGCTTTCCGGCAAGCCATCGATGGCTGCGCTGGGTAATCTGCGAGGTTTGCCCGCCTTCGATGACGTGCAGGTTGCGCTGGCTAGCTCCGACGGGAAACTTCCGCGGAGGTATCGTCTGTTTCGTTAACTGAGCAAGTTGAACGCTGGGCCGTGCATCGTCGTTGCTCTGGCACTGACAACAGTTGTTTGCCTCGTGTGATACTGGTACACGGGCACGTGCGCTGCTACTCACCAAGGAAAAAGCACGCGTTTGGGGTTCGTGCGATCGGCCCCGCGGCCTGCAAGCTGTTTTTACTGTGTCTTGCCGCATCTGGCTGCCGATAAAATTACCTTGCTTAGGCAATGACTGTTTTGAGACTATTGTCGACGAAGTAAACTTTTTGCAGGAAATGTTGCGGTTTTTGTGTGTTGCAATGGAAACAACGCTAGTAATCTCCTTTTCCTCTCGAGCAGTTTTACTTCCTTCTCTCGTCAGTTAGTTAGGACAGCGTCACGTAGCATCAACGAATGCTACTGTACTTATATGTTACGTGTGTCACGTGGATGAAGCGGCAGGCTAAGGTTCAGAGCAGGGATGCACAACCTGCGACCTACTTGAAAATATATATAACTTATGGCAGCCCTGCATTAGAAAAACTTTGTGTCTACCGTATGGAGACGGCCCCAAACAGAGACGTGTGGAAGCAGAACAGATGCATTGCAAAAAAATTAAAACGTATCTTTAACCCACTGGTGGCCTTAACTCATGAAAATAGACGCAGTGCGGCCGGCAAAGCGAAAAGTTTGTGCATCCCTGGTGCAGAGCGTTCAAACGCGACCCACGCAATAGCTTTGCTGCGTGCAAGCGTTTTCATAAAACAAGTGTATTTTCAAGTTTCGAAAATCATTCGGCAAACTGGAGATACGAGGCTCTGACGGAAGCTGCGTGCCGCTTGGCGAGATCCACGCATCTTCGGTGAAGGATCTGTCGAGCTTCCTGTCGCTTTTCCAATGTCTCGAACATGTTGGCAGGCTGTTGCCGCCTTTCACCAATCACCACACGGCAGCAAGACGGGGTGGCACCTGACTGAACTTTGACCTTCCGCAGCGGACGCGTTGCGTTGGTGGCAGCGCTGACGGTTCTTGGCGAATGAAGGCTGTTGGCGGCCTGCGTAGGATGGCATTGGAATAGACCATGGACGTTACAACTAACTTCAAAAGTGAAGAAAACGCTCGTTCTGTAAATTCGTATGCAATGGCTTATCAAGAATGTACGGTCTGAATTTGTTCGCTGCAGTTGAGTGCTAGTGCGTTTTGGAACTCTTTACTGGACCGAATCATGCGCACAAGGGCGGTTTCACGGTTTCAAGTCCTTTATTATCGATTCATCTCGAGAAGTTGCCGGTGAGAAAACATCGGGAATCTTTCTTTAGCATGCTAAAGCTTGAGAGTAAAAGATGGTCATGTACGGCATATTTTCCCTGACAACACCTAGTGTACAGCGAAATGTGAAAAACTGAAAAGCCGTTACTTGTTTTGGTACTCGCACGTCGCCGTGCCACCACTTGGCGTGGCGAAGGGCGCGAGAATATTTGTCTGACATCCGGTGGAGTTCCTCGGCAAGCTTCTTACGGTCCGCTACCTCGCGCGTGAAACTGTCGTCTGCGTACCACGACGCGACGTTGGCGACCTGCAATGATTCAACATGTCACAGTTCACGTTCAGAAACGAAATCCTGTCAGTGGCAAGCCCTCGGGAAGGCGACGGAAGTGCGGAGTAGTGCCATGCAAGGCCGGTTGACTTCAGGCATATTTCAGCATCTGCAGGGAAACATAGCCTATATTTCACCAGGGATTGAGGTTGTGGGGTGCAACGAGATGTTATCAAGCCGACCTGTAGGCAAAGGCGTAGCCAAGTGGGCCCATGCCCCTAAAATTTTCAGCATGTCTTGTTATTTTGTGCTCTGAGAGGCGGTGTACCAAACAAAATACTGTTGCTCGCTTATAGTCAAAATATTTGCCCCCAAAAATTTTGGTTTAAAATACTTGTGGGCTTGAGGCTGTAGAAACATTGCGCATTTGCTACACATCTGATTAATGCAACAGCATTTGGCCTGTTTCAGTTTGTTCGGCATTTTTTGAAACTATACGGCGTATTTGGTCCATCTGGACCTGGCAACCCTGCTTCACAGCATGGTGACTTGATGTGAGGTTTTTCAGGCTTCTCTTGCACAATAAATTTAGAGCATAAACTCTCGGCGTGCGCTACTGCTCTTATATCTGTCATGTTCTTTCACAAAGTGCTACGATGCCCAGGAAACGTAGCATAATAAAAATCGGAAGTAGATCGTGTCTCGAAAAGTTGTGGGGGCATAAATTCTGTGAACTACTGTCGTAAAGCATCCTTGGAGCCGACATCTCTGACTTCAGTCACAAGAAAAAACACTCATCTACTGTCATGACTGAACACATTACAAGCCAGGCTTGACTTTCAGCACTACTCAAATGAAACCAGACCGTTCTTCAACCCTGTAACCAGAGCTTCACCAGGGGGATTTGCACAGGGAACCCGTCCAAAGTAGCGTACGAGTATTAAAAAGCACTCGATTAGAAGACACCAAACAAGACCAGGGGTCATGGCTGTAAATGCCTCCCGGGGTACGGTCCTTCTGCTCTTCACAAAATTGGAGTTCTTGGGAACAATGCAGGCGGCGCTGCAATTCAGCCTCAAACGCCGGCGCGACTAGTCATGAATAGAGTCGTAAAGTTTACAGTGTTCACAAGATATACCAATATGTAATACAGCAAAGATATTGATGTTCTTATAAAAATTTACCAAATTCTATACTGATTGTTTAAAATCAGTTCTACAACACACAGCCAGTGGAGCTATGGTGCATACCTCGTTTCTGGGAAGGGTGATTATTTTCAACGAATGCAATTTTTTCAAGGACGGTTCTTCAGCGACCGGTGGAACTTTTCCCAGCGTTGATACGTTCAATTGTTCGACGATGCTGTGGTCGCGATTTAAGGAAACTGCAGTCAGAAGTTGCACACTCGCAAGAAGCAACGTCCTAAAAAAGCAAGATCAAAACGCAGTCAGATCGGGAAAAATTTTGCCAATGGTTTGAATTCATTTTATGGAAGAGGGGCAGCTGTTTGTCAATTTCATTCGAGAATCCTAAATGCCTAACATTTTACTTGCTCTTCATCTTAGTCATTTTCCAACAACTTAATTCTTTCTCAGTCGTTATTTTATGAGTTACAGTGGACAAGTGGTCTGGAACGTTCTACTGGTTACGGAATACTACAGAATGCAATAAAGCAATTTCTAGGCCCTACAGCACATAAAACGCATGTCTCATTTTGAATTAATGTCCAACCTGTTTGTTAACGTTTTTCGGAATACCAGCAAATCCCGAACGTTGTCGATGCCGATCGCTCGCAGGAAACGCCGCACGCATCGCTTTTGCCACAAAACCCACACGCTTGTGTCGCTTGACCGCAATTCGACTTCGGGCGTGTGGTAAATGATGGCTAACTGCAATAGTAATACCGTTTTCATAAGCGAAAGTATGAACATATTTAGCAAAGTAACTTCGTGTAGTTCATTTCTAACAGCGGATTTTCTACATGACCAGTATCAGCTGAATTACGTTTCCACTTGCACAGTGCACGGTGTCTTCTTTTAAATAAGGAAACTTTCGGGAAGCTGGCTTCGTTTGAAGACTCACCTTTTGTGAGTACTTCACGTCAAACGGGAGAACAGTCGTGCACAGGCAGGCACAAAATCCTCAACATTTGCACGTTACGCTACTAGCATAAGGCAAAGTAAAAAATTCACCACGATCACAATTCAAGGCAACCACGTTTCTGCCCAACAATAAAGCGCAAACACTTGCAACGCGCCGTCAGAGCCGTTTGTACTGCATTTATAACGATCCAGCAAAAAAGTAACTGACCAAGTCAATGAGATAGCAAAGCTGTTCTTGCGTGAGGGGTAACATCAGTGCAACTGAGTGAAGACATGTGGTGTTGGGGCACATCTCTGGGGAAAAAAGTGAAAATATGAAATACGATTAATTCTTTGACTCTCAAACCTTGGATAACTCTCGTGAACGTCACGTCTTTCAGCAAAGAGAGCGTTCACACATTACGTAAACACAAGTGGGGGCGGGCGTTTTCAAATGCTTACGGTTGCTTATGGGAAAGGGTGGCTGAAATGATTACATTATCAATATTTCCTTACAGTATTTTGGTCGGGCTGGTTATGTTTGTGACCTTGTAACATCACAGCACAGTGGTTTAACACAGGTCGCGTATACTCGCTGTTTGAAACAAAAACCTCGATGCTGTACTAAAACCACATGTGCTATTTGTTCCTTTTGGGTGTGTGTGTGGGTCAACGAATGCGTACTTAATTTTATGCTTACGGTTGCTTACAGATGGGGTAGGGGGTTAAACAGATGAAAACCATCCATACATAATACGTGAACGCTCCCAAACTCAAGCACTGTTACGAATTTGTCTCTAGGTACTGACATGTTAGTTCTGATGGTAGTAAGATAGAGTCTGGTAGAGCTGTGTGTCAAATGAGAATCATGTTTTGAAGCAATGGAGATTAGTGCAACTTTCAAACTTAGCTTCATTTAACCATCTTAAATACAGCTCATGCATGTAGTTCTACTAAAACTGAACGACTCTCTGATATCAAGCGGTTCAGGCATCTGCGAACACCACAGAACGCATAAAATGGCAACAACTTAAATCAGTCTTGGCATATTGACGAGAAAAATGACGTCTTACGTATCTCATCCTGAACATTTAAATCTACAACAGGGACTCAAACCGTTCACAACTCATCCTCAACCAACTCCAAACTTGAGCAATGCGCCACAAGACCGGACGCCTGATACTTTCTTGTTTTTCTGATTTTTTACATCTTGGAACTGGACTGCTGGTCTCTTAGGATTCTAAGACGAGCTCATTGTTTTTAGGATCTTTTTGTATAAGATCGGGAGAGAAGATTGACCAATAAATAGTAGTTTGCATTTTCAGGAGAACACAAATGTGAAACAAATATTCTGCGTTCGCCTCAAGATTTCGCAACGAAAACATTTTTGACCAACAGAAGTACATTAGATTCTACAATTGTGTCTGCGCAGGCTAACAATATCGCAACAACGACGAAACGGAACTCATTTCATATTCAGACCACATTTTGCTTCGATAAAAAGACACTCTTACCATGAATGCCGATCAGTGCCTGGTGGACAGGCAGCAGCAGACTGTCTTGATTCCAATGCGGAAAAACAAGCATTTTTGCCACGCTGCCGCACGATGCCACAGTGGTGGCGGACAGATCCGACGAGTCGATCGTTTGCAAGTCAAAGCCCATCAAATGAAGAAGATCAACAGCACCTGTGTGTGGACCAACAGGAGACTAACGTTGATCCACAGGTTGAAGACTGTAGTACAAAATCGCACCAATTATCGACCAGTCCCGGTAAATCCCACACAAAAGTTTCGGCTGTCTCACTGCGATGAGTTGCCATGCTCAGAACTGTTTGAGGAGCAGAGAAAAGTCGTGCGACTCGTGGTTGTCAAATAAAAATGGAGAACATGTAACAAAGCTATAGGTTAGTGATAACCAGTGGAGTCAGTGCAACTGCCAAGTAGTCAGCACTACCTATAATCGAAACGGGATTAGTTGAATTAGTTGATTGAACCTGCCTCGTGAGCAAGAGGCAAAACAGTGGCAAATACCTTCCTTGTATGATGTCTCATCGAATGAAAGCTAATTGGATCGTTAAACATAGTTAACTTACTAAAGAAAGAATACCTAGCTACATACCCTACAAGCTATACCTAGCTGACACTAAATGAAAAAAAAATCAAAATTATACTTACCATACCAAAAATGAGGGTGGTTTTAAAGTGGGGATAAAAAGACAACCCATTTAGCTAAGATCTTGCACGTGGCGAAATGACTGTCTAGGCTAGCAGAAATAACCAATAGATTCGGTTCAGCTATATTTGTTGCGATATAGCTATATTTGATGTAGACTTTCGTGATTCATGCAACCTCACCTCGCCCTACTTGGAATAGAGAATATTCGTTTCAGTTTTGAAATAATTAAGAGCTCTTACAGTTTTATTTTGCTAGCTAATTGAAGTAAGTAAGGTGGTTTTATTGGATCTTCCCCAATTAAATATTGACGGAGTTGGATAAGAATGAAAAAGAACAACATATACAGATCCCACAACTGAAATGTTTGTGTAGTGCTTTAATTTGAAAAAAAATCTACATGACTTAAAAACTATCGCTAACAACTTGTCCCTGAGGCTTCCAATTATATATATAATCAAGTATAATGCCAAGGTATTTTAAGTTATTTTTTATGCTGTTGATTGATTACAAACAGAAAAAAAATATTTTTAGGGTTATTCATGAACATTAAATTTATTTTGGAATACAAGTGATATACGCCACAATTTTGCTGAGGTGTAGATTCTCAGTACTTGTCAAAAAAACTGATCGCTATCAGCAAAGCGACACATAGCAACTCTTTCTTAGGGGTAGTGGAGTTAAGTCATACTTTTCTGGATGACTGTAGCCCTCATGATATGCACTGTCAGTTTGCAACACTGTTGTTCATTGCCGTCAACCGATTTGCCCCACATAAATATTGCGATATCTTTCACTTTTATTGTGGTCTCACCTGGGGTGTCAGCCACCAGCTGCGGCAGCAATATCACAGGGCGTTCGCTGTTATCGTCGCATGTCAATCTATCGATCGCTTCCTCCACCAACCCCAGCAAAAAACTCACTACGTCACGTTCACGAGCAACGGCTCCGCCCAAGCGTGACATGCAGGACTGCAACTCTTTGTAGCGGACTTCGGGAGAAAGCACTGTAAAGAGGTGGCGAAGAGTTTCTGTTATATTTCTTATTCGCTAAGATCGCAGCCCACGTAAGCCAGCAAAGAAAACTTGTAATTTATACCAAATGGTAACCTGATCACCAGTGGTGTAACTGACGAGGAGCAGGGGTTCTAACTGACCCCCTGGCAAAGCTAAATATAAAAACTGGCCCCCACTTGACTTCTATTTCGATATTCAGTATTCTTTTGGTTTCATGTTAGTTGATTTTTTGCGTTTTTTGGAGTTTTTTCCGTTGGTTTCGTATTTTGCTATAGACATCCACATCCCGATTCCCCACTATCATTTCTCAACTTTTTTCTGAGCATTGGCTAATGGGTCCCCTACGGTTGGCCAGTGGGACCCCTTCTACCAAGTTTCCCCTGCTGGATAGCTACGCCACTGGTGATCCCACAGCAAATGTTAGTTTTTAAAATTAGTGCAGACAACGTTGAACCAGGCTTGGCACTAAAGTTCCATGGTATGAGCGCGAAGCCTGGCTTGAAACACATGCAGTGCGGGGTGGGTCGCAAAACAGTCGGAACCAGTGCGCGGATGGTTTCTCATTGACCGCCAGCATCGCAAAGGATCGACCTCTCTGCGACTTCAAGAAAAACTTTTTTTCAATAAAAACAGTGATGGTGAATACACATTCTGCCAGAAAAAAAACACAGTACTACGACCAACCTTCGTCAACTGGCAAGGGTATGTCGAACACCGGTGCTTCGTCGGAACTTAAGTGCTGGTGCATGTGCGCGGTGCGTATCTCCGAGATATCGATCGTGACGTCACATCCGATGACAGTGAAAGCGGCCCAGTGTCGATATTTGGGATATCTGGAATGCAGTTCCGGCGCAAAAATATCGCAACGTTCCTTGAGATGTTGCGGAAGGTCTAATCATTTTTTAATCATTTAATATCACTAAGTCATTTCAAGAAAGTTCGACCACAACTTCCTAGTTAACCTTCCGAACTTGTCTAAACAATTTTTTTAGTTTATATGTGATTCAAACCAACATACTTATCAGAAATGTAGTTTTAAATCTCTTTTTTTTACCACAGTTTTTGAAACAACGAGAAAATGCATACCTGAAAGCAATGTTATCAACAATGGCAACTGAAATGGCCAAGCAACTTTTAAAACTTTTATATACTCGACATCTATCGACAAAATTATCTTTGCAGCAACAAATCGGCCTCTTTTGATGTCAGTATGCGTTATGCTCACTGAGTAGGCATCTGAGGCTTTTGATTCAAATAGAAGCATGATAAAATAACATCTCGGCCATATTGCCCAAATTCGAGCTTCATCACACTCAAGTGTTCAGAGAACATAACCTCGAAATCCACTGCAGTTCCGCAAAAAATCTCTTGCTAGACTAGCGGTGGTTTCAAAAAAAAGAAAACATTTAAATTAATCGCAAAGTCCAACCTTTGTTTGGTGCTCATTTTCGCTCGGTAGACAGCTCTGGACACTGAAGACGTTTTCTGTAGGTTGGAGTAAAAGTGACAATAGAACTTTTCTTGCACGCTGTCAGGAACCGGCCATCTCGGGTAAACAACGCAACCGACACCTGTAAATAATCAAAATCCGTAGAGACAGACAGTTTGACTGAGATATATTTTTCCAGTAAACTACCGAGAGAGACCTCTTGTCTATCTGAGAGCGGTCATTCACCTCAAGAAACAGTATCCGCATTGCGCCATTAAAAGCTTGAAGGAAGATTTCCTTTAACATTTAACTCTGACCCAGTGATTTTTTCTCGTTAGTTGTCTCATGGTAGTAACCAACAAAGACTTTCTTCTAACAAAGAACATTTAATTGCTAATTTTACTGTGCGAGCTCACATCGTTCAATCACATTTTCGTACATGATGTCAACCACGACCCCACGTAGGTTGAAGAAACAAACAAACAAAAGACACGTTCCGTAAAAATCAACCTTCACGACCCGATCGTAGTCGTCACCGCATGCACACAGGGGGAGGGAGGAAAACCGTGTCACTTCCGTATACTGAGGACAGTGAAACAACAGGGCAGTGTGCTACGGGAACTGGTCTACCCATTTGTTTTTGTTCTTTTCAATAATTTAGCGTGCCTTCGGATTCAAGTACAGCTAGCTGCAATGTGGTGATTGCGGGGCAAATCGGGTTTCTTCGCAACGTAGCACTATTATTCATTACCTTAAATACGGCCAAGTTACACCTAGACTTACGCTCTTTAAAATGACTTCAACAAATTGTTTTGATTATGAATTCCGCTAAAAAACTGAAAAAATAAAAATGTTGTCCCCACAACTAATACAGTTAAAAAAAGAAGGCAGCAGACAAACACCATGAAAGAAAATGATTAACAAAAGATAAAAGGTTAGAAATAGACGGTTGAACTGGCTATTCCCTGCGAATGCTGATACTTACCGTAATGTATAAGAATGTCCAACGTTCTTTCGTTCCCCGTTTGAATCTCGCTAGAGGCCCTGGCTATACTTTACCATAGAAAGGTAAATGTAAAGAGCATAATTCAGTTTATTACCTGCTGTGAGCAGGATATGAGGCAACACATCTTTAGCGCAAGACCTCCACCCGTGCCCAGCAGCCAGGACAAGAAGTTTCACGTTGACACTTCCAATTTCGAGCATATCTTCCAACGACACCACGTAACTCGACATTGGATATGGTTGATCTTCTACAGGAAACTTGTTGGGTGAGAATGCCAGAAGCCCTGCGAAGCACAAGTTTGAAAAGATTTAATTTTTAAAAGAGCAATCTCAGCATGAAATGAAATACAGGGTGACTCAAAAAGATGCGTACCCATATTTTGTTCGATAAAAAACCCATTTTTTAACGAATGTCTTTTCTGTTGCAGGACGTGATA
>JGI24158J21664_10000844_pt1 | contig 31171 bp, 24 predicted proteins | sample Ectturendosymbi3_FD_21664 | JGI IMG/M metagenome (IMG submission 21664)
TTACTATCAACGTATGCTGACGGAAGAGCTGTTGCGAACTTTTTCCTTTGGCCACCACTCACGTCAAAGTAGCGAATAGCGGTAGCGGTAAAATGGTAATAGCTCGCCACCGCATCTGTTATTTTTTTCGAAAAAGAGCGGCGCTATCGCTAACGCTACTGGAAAATTAGCTCGCTAAAGTAGCTTGCTACTGCCCAGCTCTGATGGAATGTTACAGTCGGGGAGGATTAAGACTGTGTGGGCCCCTGGCTGAAACTTAGAAAGGAAACCTTTATATATATATATATATATTATAACTGTCGTTAATAGGGAAAAAAATATATGAACGAACTGAAGTATTTGTATTATTAAAACAAAAAAAGCTTGCGCGAAAAAAACGAATCGTTAACAGATATGGATGTCACAATATAAACGAAACTCATTGATTTCAAGTCTCCATTTCTTGCTGGCGACTTGAAACCATATCGATAAATGTTCACAAAACACCGGTGGAACGTTTTGCATATACAATTGTACCCTGGTGCGGGGCCCGATTCGAATCACTTTTGCGAAGCCCCACTCAGCGGCGTGTGCAGAAATTCTTGATGGAGGCATAGGGTCACAATAATAGAAATCGGTGATGTTAAAGAGCAAGGCCTGATGGGGCGACACCTAGCTAGGGGTATCTGGAGGTATGCTCCCAGTTTCACATCTTCAGCAGAGACTTCAATGGACATCTCCGTAACACCCAATGAATCTAAGAGTTACTACATTCAATGCCTTCTCTCTGGCCACGGTACCTCCCGCGGGGCAGTCAATTGGCCATGTGCTAAAGGAATTAACAACACTGCTTGATATGATTAGCCAGCAAAGATACAACAACTTAGGTACAAAACATCAGCAAAAGAAAAAGCATGACACCAGGACAGCACATAAAACTGCAGTGCAACCTTTTATTATAATGTTGCAATTTGTCCATGTTTGTGCCTTTTCTAACTTTGGATTCAATGGAAAAACGCCAAAATATTTAGGCGCTCTTGTTGGATTGAAGATCTCAAAAAATTTTGTAGGCTACTTGTTACTGCGTGCGAGAAATTCAAACAATTTCATGGATTTGCGAATCTAAGTTGAGAGAACTGGTTTAAATGCTTCGATTTCTTCACATAGCATATGCGTCAGTTGCGCCTGTGCTTGTTACTTTTTTATAGGAACCGTTATTTTTTATGCTTTTTAAGGAACCATCATTTTTGCACACCTGTAATGGCCATGTGGTTGGCATATAATTAACACTAGCTGTATTTCAACGGTTTTCGACAATCTAAAGTTGCCTCATCAGACTTGTGCGAGAGGAAAAATTAATATCGTTAAAGACTAATTAACCAGCACACATTTGGAATTACGAAATAAACTTAACTTGCAGAAGACAAGTAACAGCAACTATTGAAACAGCAACGACTCTCAAACCGTATCTTGCAGCAACTATTGGAACATAACCTGTGAATTACCAAACGCTTACAACTAAAAAAAAAAACTGTTCAAAACTTAAACCTTCTCTAATTTAACTAGCTGCTAGCCTGCTTCATACAAGTAACTCGTTGCTAGGTGGGCGTGGCTAGACAGGCTTCATCAATGATCTGGAACGTTATCCACACTGTGATTGGCTGAAAACCTCTTATTACACGAACAAGGTTACATTTTGTAAATTTGCGCCCGGGGTGACTGCTTGATTGTATGCCCCCTACCAAATTCTTGTAATAAGCAGTGACATATGGTGCTCATTGCGACTGGATAATACGCTGTTTGTGACGTCACAATATGACGTCATATTCACATTTGCAAACCAACGTTATGGCGAAGTTTGTTGACACAACATGCATATTATTCTCCTTACTCGCACTCTCCTTACACGTTTGTTGTACAATGTGTCACTGTAATAATCATAAATTAACAGTGCTCCAAGTTGCACTAACGCTAAGACAGAGCAGTTCATAACTGCAAAAATATCCATCAACGCGTTAAAACAGGGGAGTAGAACCCAGTCAGTGCTACGTCAACACAGTTCACAACTGCAAAAACGTAAGGTTGCGCGTTAAAACAGTGGAGTAACACACATTCAACACTATGACAGGCCAGTTTACAATTGCAATAACATCAGGCTGCGCGAATGCCTCGTCGAATAGCAGTCGAGCAGAAAAGATATGCGGCTGGGATGGCGGTCATCCAGGGTTTACAGCAGGGTTCTCAAATTCAAGTTGCTCCTATAGCCAAATGGAGATCTATAAAGTAACTCGAGGGCCGCATTATGACGCTGACACAACAATGGCGGTGCCTGAACCTCATTATTTAGCAGAAACAACTTTCACTTCTTGTTTCCTGCGAAAGTTATCGTGCGTTTTAGGCAGAGATTTGTAGCCGTCTGTATATTCTTTAAAGGAACTTGTTAACTCGCTGGCCAAGCACCTTCAAACATCGGTGAATAAAATAAATAGCTTATATGTTAATTACTTGAAAATTGCCAAAAAGCATCGCGGGCCGCACAAATGCCCTACTGTAGCTTGTCATAAATGTGAGGCCCTCTGACCTATACGATTTCATCAAGCATGCAAGGCAATGGAAAACAATCAGTCAGTGCTGCTCATCATGCATTCAGGGTAAAACAAAGGGCATGTGCTAGTAGCCTTACAACAGGAAAAACCATCCAGTTACAGCATTTAAATTTTTGTAATTTCACCCTTTGGATTCCCCCTGTCTTGGATGCCCAGGGCCATCGCTCCGTTCGCCCCCCCTCTGCACGCCACTGCTCGTGGTCAATAACACAGACGCAATCCTACAACACAAGAACACAAAAATGGTTAGCCACAGCGCATTACAGAGTCGGTGTTTAGTGTTTACACTGTTGCACATGACCAACACTAATAGGAGCAAAACACTTTACAGCGCCCCAACTGTAGCGCCATTCACCTATCATAATGCAGGGATCTAGTAGTGTGAAAGAAATGAGAACATTCTAATATCAAAGCTTTGAGATGAACAGCTAACAGAGAAAAATATATAAAGTGAAAGATAAGTCAAATGGGGCTGCACATTGGCGCACAGAGACATGCAAACTGTTCCGATCAAGGTTTCAATTGCTTTGCAACGCATTTATCATGATAGCGACAGCCAATTGATTTTCCTGAATTTTAAATCAGGATTTGGCAATATAGCGTTTTACCAGTTATATTTCTTACTTTTTCTATGCTTGGTTTGTACACGTTGCACACAGGATTTTTTTACTACACAAAAGCAATGTTGATGAGACGCGAACACCGAAACAATGCACCAAAAACTATTGCAGTTGGTCGTCATCAAACAGGAGCGTTGAAAAATTGAGGAAAAATGAAGATTTGTAAAATGCATCAGACATTTTAAGCAATCGGATAAAAAGGTTAGATGAAGATGCGCAGCATATAAAAATCGATACAAATTGTTTGTTAGCAAGGCATCAAAGGTCCTGACACAATTGCTAACCTGGTTATCTATTTACTTTTATTGCCAACTTTCCCACTAAAAAGATTATTTGTTTGCACTGTCTTTTATTGTTCTTATTTATGAATCTTGTACTGTACTCTTGCTGCAACCAATAAGTAAATAATTCTAACAGCACAAGGCCAAGAGGCCTCGCGAAATGTCACTGGTCAGAACTTTCTGCCTTAATCAATGCGCAGCATAATTTAAACTGATTTAAATGAACTTAAATGAACCACGATTCCAAATTCCAATGCAGACCAACCAAAGAGAATATTCTCAGAAGGGAGTGTAACTCACACTTCAACTGCTTTTCGCTCTGCGCACCACAGGAGCACGTAAGTTCGCGTGCAACCTTAATGTCACAGATCATTCGTTAAATGCAATTGTCTGCATGTGACAAAGCCACCGCTCTAGCTTGCGCATGTCAACAACCTTTGAAGCAACATCAGGAAATGTATGCTGCGCGGATTTATTCGCAGATACTCAAAATCATTGGACACGGGGCGTGTCGCCCCCACTTTTTCAGGCAATTTTGTTGTAAAATGTGAGGGGTACAGCTTGGTGTAAAACCAACATAGTCATCGGGTCGATGCAAAAGTAAAGTTTTATAAAGACAGATTCACAATCTTGTTTTGTAGAGGTGTTTTGAAAGCAACCCTATTAATCACGCTTTACTTTATCCTTTTAACATCAAATTTCAATACGTTTAAACATCCAATTTTAATAGATAAAATTAACTTCAAAAGTTTCATACTAAGAGTTATGCTTCTTTTGGATTGGTTGCTCAGTGGGTCACCATTATCGCGACAGTACAAGAAATGAGGCTAAATTTGTAGGCCGTGGCCGCGGGATAAGGAGCCTGCAAAAACTTTCATTCATCATCCAATTTCATAAACTTTCAGTTGTCATTCAATTCCGCATAAACTTTAAACTTTCATTCATCATTCGGTTTCATGTCCGCTTTTCCTCTAGGGAGGGTCGCAGGCACAGGCGTAGCCAAGGGGCCTAGGGGGCCATGCCCCCAACAAATTTTTAGAACATATAGTCATTTTGTGCTTTGAGAGGCGGTATCCCAAACAAAATGGGTGCTATTTGCTGAAATCACAAATTTTTGGACTGGCTACGCTGCTGGTCGCAGGGGCAGTAGCGCTAGGAGGACTGGAAATACCTCACCGTCGAGTTGCAGGGTTGTCCGCCACAATTCGCATTGCATTGGTGATCCGCCCACTTCTCCGTACGTATAGTGTTGTTGTCATATAAACAGATAAGTTGTTGTGCGGCGGGTACAAATGGGTGTCTCGATTTGAGACGCCGTGCATTTGCACTCGATGAACAGGTGAGCGCTGAGTGGAGCAGGTATCCAGGCTCCATGGCACGGCGTGCTAGAGACAGTGTGGCTCCATTACGGTGAAGCTCAGCAGGTTGAATACCTGCGAGGATGGGAAGGTTGTCCGCTGGTGTAGGACGCAGGCACCCAGTCACAATTCGCAAGGCGTGGTTGATGGCAGGGTCAATAAGGCTCCAAGCGCCACACGTAAAAATTGAAATGAAAAATCTTCAAGAATCGTTAATAGCGCAAAAATGTGTAGGAACGCGTTCCCACCCCACGACACCCCTTGCTATGATGAAAACACAGCGTTGCGACATATCTTGCTTGGCTTGGAACTCCTGAGGTCTTGATAGTTAAGAGAAGCTTCATTATCTGGACAGCGAAAAAACTTCATTTGGTTGAAAATTTTGTTCTTACCTGATAATGCCTTTTCAGAACTTCTTGTGACAAATTTTAACCCACAGTTCTAAGATATTGAAGTAATTTTGAAGCTTTTCCTTATTTACACATTACAGATACGGGGCCCCTTCGAAAGCAGAGTAGTTACACACTACAGTTGCTACTAGAAGCCAGTAGCATAGCCAGTCCAAAAATTTGGAGGGCCAAAATGTTTGATTATANGCGAATAACACTATTTTTTTGGGATACCTACCGCCTCTCCAAGTACAAAATGACTATGTTTTGGCCATGTCCCCCTTGGCTACGCCTAAATTTACGCACGAAAAACCTCGAGGGGCACCTAAAAAGGGAGTGCCGATTCAAGTGCCTCGCCACCCCACACACCTCTGACCAGGAAGAACCGCCGCCAGAAAGCTTTCAAGACGGTGGCTTGACATTCNAATATTGACAAAAACTCCACTGATTTAGTGTTTCACATTTCAATTTGGGGGGACTTGGAGTTGTGTGGCGGCTNATCCCCCGTGGCGACGGGACTGCTCGTGCTACGCGGTGCTCGATTAGTAGTTTTGTAACAGCTGTACTCAGTGTTGCCACTTCTGCTGTTATTGTTATTTCCATATTTCTTTTGTTTCCAGGTTGAAAATAAGTTTCATCAATATCGCTAGTCTCAACCTCAAGGGTGGGGTTAACCCCCCCCCTTGAGCTTGGTATTTTACAAAATCTTTATTACTTGCGCAAAGGATATTAAATGTTTTCGCATACTTTTGCTTGTTAATTTGTCGACTTAATGCAAATACCACGGAGAAAATTTCAAACAGCATTGTTAATGGGCCAAAAAGTAATAATTAGGTTTTGGTGGGAATCGGGGTTGTCGTCTGCGTCCAGAAATCATCTCACCGCTTTTTGCAGGCCTTTCGTTCACTACACCTGTTTAAAGATTGTGTTCCGCGATAGTTCACTTTATCCGAAACAATTGTCTTTATTTTGTCTGCTGTGGCTGATCAGCGCAAGCGCTGGCCGTATTGGCTACATTACCAAATTCTGTAGCATGATAGAACTGTTGCACGAGCTCAAAACAGCAGTTTTTAACATAGAAGCATTCAGGCATTCCATAATGTCTCTGCAGGGAAAAAGGAAAACAAGTTTTCTTGATTTCTATACACAACAAAAAATTGAAAGTTTTCTTGCGTACTTTATGCGCATTCTCCATTCTTGTGTAGCAGGGTTGCCAATTTAGCTGTTTTGAAGCCAGATTTCGAAATTCTGGCTACTTTTAAACACCTTTGGCCAGAAAAATCTGTCTTTTTCTGGCTTATTTTCAGTCGGATAGGATTGGCTCTGGCAAAACATTGTTTGGGCTTAATATTCATTACAAACCTCTCGCGTTCACGGTGCACAGAACATTGCAAAAATTTTTCTGTTGCCCTAAAAATGATTTATGTTATTGATAAAAACAAATGCATGACAGTGTAATTACGGGGAAAGAATATGCTTCTAAAGATTGGACTTGGTGTTATATCGATGTTTGTGACGAGTTTTAATGTCTACTGCATTTAGGTTGTGCATGTTTTATGTGTATATGTCTCAAAACTGCTATCTGGCTTTTTGTGAAGACAAGCTGGCAACCCTGTTGCGTAGTTCAGCAAGATTCATCTTGCAAACCGGGGTGTGCGCCAGCCATGGGCGTCGGAAGGATTATTTCCATGGGGGGCCAGTAGGGAATTTTCCCAAAATTTTTTCCAGGGGGACCAAAAGTAGTGAAATTTGTTTTCTACCCCTCGAAATTGAAAAAAACAACTTTTTTTTGCTAATATTTTCAAAATCCAAGGGCCCCCCCTTCCGACGCCCATGGCGCCAGCCAGTCCACCCGCACACCTATGCTCGTATTCGACGAGACATTAGCGCAGCCTTATTTTGCAGTTGTAAATTTCTCTGACGCAGTGATGAGTGTGTTTACTCCCCTTTTTCAACACACAACCAAAATTTTGCAGTTATGAACTCCTGTCTCGCAGTATTGAGTTTATTCTCCTCCGGTATCCTAACTTGGAGTGCTGATATAAACTAAGGGGAAGCGTATAGAAGAATATGCACATTATGTCAACAAACTTCGTCAAAACGTTGGTTTGGAAACATGAATATGACGTCACAAAGACCGCACACAACAAACAAATGACCACCATATGCCACTGAATGAACCCCCTCATGAAAATTTTCTGCGTACGCCACTGCTCAACCTCATGGGTATTTGGTTGTCTTTCCAGACTGCAGACGCTCCAAACGCTGCGTTGAGAGCAACGTTTTATGTTACGCACGAACGACTTCATTTAGTGACGTCACTTCAGGACAGCGGTTCTTAACGTTCTCCATCTGAAACGTTTTTGCTGCTTTGAATCGTAGCAGCTGCTCAAATTTTATTTTACTGTTTCTTGCTGGCTGGTACTACAGATGAAGATGCCAGCATAAATATTGAACTATGTGTTACGTTACAGGGTCACAAAATCTTTTTTCACGCTTTCCGTCACCCTTGTCGCTTCAATGACAATCATCACCGCGACACTTACGCTCATCCGTTCGTAGTTCTTCAGCTAAATCTTCAAGTGGAAAGTAGCATGAGGCGGGATGAACAACTGACGACCTATGACTAAAAACAACCGTGCGTCCCTTCCGGGCTGTGGAGGCCAAGAAACTTTTTTTCGGGTCGTACTTTTATGGGCACCGGGAGATTTGATTCCACACACAGTTCAATAAAATTTTTTATTTATTTCGGTGACTCTACACCGAACATTTTCATCGCACGTATAAAGCGCATCGTGCGCTGCTGTACACATTGTATGACACAGGACGTCCCGACGGTCTGCTTGTGACGTACGTTGCGATCTCGCCTCGGTTCTCCAGGAGGGTTGTACCATGTAATGGTTCGCTGGTCAAGGAAATCATCGGATACTTACATTTCCAGCAATGAACACCGCGACATGACTTTGCAAACATCGACTCGACGGAATTTGAACAGCCCCGCACTCAAGGCATGAAAATTTCAGATCACGAAAACTTGGTTTTCAAAGTGATTTTGCTTTTTATCTATCTCCTTTGGCCGCATTGCGTTCTTTGCTGGAGCGGTCGCGCTTCGCACTCGGGTCTGAGTCCTGCGAGAACAGAAAAAATATCTAAATATGAAAGCTGGTTTTGCGTACCAATTTTTTCACGTCTTTGAACACAATCAAGTTCAGTGCGCTTTGAAGCATACTAAGGATTTTTCCACGAGGGGCCAATAGTCGGTTTTCCAGGGGTAGCCAAAGATTTTTGCAGGGTGGGCATAAAGTGGCAAAATTTCATCATAACCACTCGAAATTAAGAACATTTCTTACTAAAAGTTTGATAGGAACATGTCAAATTTCAAAATCCAGGAGGGCATTGCCCCCCTTCCAACGCCCATGCTCACACCAGGGGTGTGCATTTATACAGCCGCACGCTTGTGCTTGCATTTGCAATATGGGCATTATTCGTGCTTCGTCATTAATTGGTGGTTCAAGCGGTTGATTATAATGGCTCAAACAAGCCCGTATTTGTTTCTCCCCCCCAATGCTTGTATATTTAATTAACATCAACATGGTGAAAACGAAAGCCTTCTTGCGTGTAGTTTAGCAGGTTTCGAACGGTTAACCCTGGATGCACCATGACAGCCGCACACCACTGCTCGACTGCTCCTTTTCGACGAGACATTCGCGCAGCCTGATGTTTCTGCATTTGTTAACTGCCCTGTTGTAGCGCTGAGTGTGTTCCACACTCCTGTTTTAACGCGCAACCAAATATTTTTGCATTTATGCACTGCTTTGTCGTGGGTTTGAGTGCTGTTTTTTGCTCCGGTCTAACTTGGAGCGACCGCCGTGCCGCGAGAACTCCGCTATCTTGCCGCGAAGCCAGGCTCGTAACCAGCTTGGGATACCAGAAGCGAAGAGTTTACTGAGAGGGACCCAAATTTTTTAAACTGTATTCAATAGTTTTGAACTATGTCGAACACATTTTTCTAGGGGGGCGAAAATTTTTTAGGGGGTGCTTCGCCCCTCCTGCTACCCCTAGATATGGTCCTGCGCGAAGCGATAGTTTATTTGATAGCTGGTATGTGATGTGTCAAACATTAATTTTCGGAAAAATAGTGGTTTTCATGAGATGGGTGCTGGCAAATTTTTATAAGCCTTGAAATTGTGTCGCTGCACAGACAAGGTTGATGCGTGTAAAATAATATGCATGTTTAGTCAACTAACTTTGCCAAAACGTTGATTTTCAAGCGTNAACACGACGTCATATCGTCACGTCAAAAACAGTGTATATCCAGTAACAATGACCACCATACGCTACTGCTCAATACTAGAATTTGTTAGGGGGGCATATAACCAAGCAGTTGCCCCGGGCATCATCAGACCTCTGATTCCCACAGTATCGTTTGAAAACAGTTGATTGACATGAAGATCACCATTACCTTCTTCCCACGAAGGTTTTCCTTTCGGGGTTTCTCTGATTCTTTGCTTCGACGATCCACTGAAAAGTAATTAATAGTTTGCAACGTCATCAATGCATTTCAACCACGACAGCGCCAATTACAGACGTGTGTTGATCAGTCACGATGCAACCCGCGCGACTTCATTCAAAAGTCAACAAAGTCAAAGCAGCACAGAACAACACTCGATCCCATAAAAAAACTGCAATGGCAGGTATTCGATACGAATTGACTGATTCAACACCATCTCACCACCATCTGACTTGACTCGCTTCACTTCATCAACAGTTGTGGGACTGGCGATCAACTCTCTCTTGCGATCTTTGCTTTTCCGTGTTTTTTTCTGTTCGTCCGACATGCCGTTCTCTTCGACCGCGTCCTTGTTCACACTCTTCCGCTGCAGGGAACATCAGTGTCAGTGCTCAAGCGGCCAGCACCTGTTTGCTACAAACATACTCCAACTCTTACCTTCGTCCCCTTTTCCTTTTCGATGCGCGGTTCCTGAGACACAGACAAGCGGATAAAAAAGCTTAAGTTAATTATGACGGGCATGCAAAGCAGGATGCTTGACGGTCGACGGACAAAACGAGGAAGGCGGTGAGGTACTTGTCAGGAGTGAGGATGCTTCTCATATTTGACCATTGAAGATCAGAGGTTGCTTAGAAACATCAGCTTTACGCAGCTGTTAAGTGCGATGCGCGAAACGAAAAACGATGTTCTTCGATTAAAATCCCCCTCGGAGTCCCTTGAACGACTTGTTAGAAACAGATCGGAGAAGCAGCGGCGACAACGCTGAGCAAATTTACCAAAACACACACTCGAGAACCCGCTGCTTAGACGAGCGATGAAAGGAAACGCTTCAAAAGACACATAACATTTGATGGAACAGAGAAAACTATGAAACACGCAAACAGCTATTAGCTACATCAACAAAACGGCAGTGGCAAGCTCAAAATCGCAATAATGCAAGCAGCACAGTTATTCAAAGTTAAAAATTGCATACAGGCCAAAGAACTTCAACGGTGATACCTTGTGAGAACAGCAAAGCATAGCGTAGTAAAAAAACAGGAACCAAAAGCCCAAGAACGAATACAAAAACGAAACAGACCTAAAAATCAAACTTACAAAAAAAACATTACACGGAATCGGCAACATAGCCTGGTACAACTGTCATGATGCACGAACTCAACATGAGTTTCGAAGGAGTCACAACGAAATCTATCCAGTCCTTTAAACATTTGACTGAATGCAGGTGTAACACTCTGCAAGAGGTTGCTCCTCGCATACTGATGCAGTTGCGCTGCTTCCAATCATAGACGTTGCATGATCGTCACTTGGTGTGGAATGCTTGTGCTCGGCCAAAAGCGGTTAGCAATCGAAGACCTTACCCTTGTTCAAGCTTTAGCCGCAGTAACGCTGTTATTACTAACCTTTGCTTGTGCTGCGGCTGCGTCCAGCTTTCTTCGCTTGTGGTCTGAAATCAATGCAAAGAACGTGTTTGTTGTGCAAGCGGGATGATCAATCAAATGAGAGACGGCGCATATACAAGCTGCTAGAGAAATCAGGGATAATAGACCACCTCTTTCACCATCCGGGGCAGCGCTGTGACTTCGTACTTTAGTTGGTTTGTCGACAGCTTTTTTCTCCTCTTTCCCAGCTGTTCCATTGCTCGATATTTCAACTACACAAGCAACACCAGGTGCTGAGTGTAACATTGCGATAAACAATAAAATGGATGTAAATTTCCAACGTTTTGGCCGATCTGTAGTATGCTCACGGGATTTGGAACACGCTTGTAATTACTTTTTTTTGCAATTCCCGTAGTCGCCGAACAGTTAAAGATGTGCATAAGATGAACGATCTGCTAATGAATTACCGAAGAAATGCAATGGCGCTGTTCCTTTTGCACGAAAAACGACAGATGCTATTGGAAATTTTGCACGGTAATTTGCAGACAGTAGCGGCAATCCTCATTCAAACAAAGAGTGGGTTTAATTCAAGTAAAAGCTTCACGCGTCTCTAACCTGCAGCAGATGACGACCTGTCTTTACTACTGCTGGCTGAGCGGGGTGCTTTGTTTGAAGGGCTCTCTTTCGGTTTTGATGAACGACCTTTCCTGTAAAATAGGACGGGCTTCGCTTGTTTCGGGGGGGTTCGGGAAAAAGAGGAACTCAAAAAAGGTTCGGAATGCGGTGGCAATTAGCAGACATACACATTGTGAACGCTAGCTTGGAAAACTTCCCAGACAAAGTTTTGTCGGAATACACATGAAGGAAAGACGACCAAGTAAAAACAAGTTTGGTCGATATATGCCGCTAATCGCAAAAAGTGTGAAGTTTGTACATGTACAGTATCTGTGAAAGGTCAGTTACATTCAAAATAATGCTCTTACCTGTCCTCTGACTTGCGCATACTCTTTTCTCGGTTTTTCTCTGCGTCTTTGGTACTTTTATCTGAAAAAAAACAAGATATACTGCGGGTTACGTCTGCAGCCTTTCAACCACCAGTAAAAATTGAAAAAATTTACATAAATAAAAAGTGTTGGCTGTTAAACTCAATTAAAACCAGTATGCTTTTATGAATCGAACAAATGACCAAGATAACAACTCGGTTTGTCGCGGTAAAAGTTTTTTATTTTTATATCATAACTTCGAGCTCCGACGCCGGGTACATATGATTACCAGGAAGTCAAAACACAGCAGGTCTGACGTTGCAGCCGCATGGGAACAAAGCGCTGACTATATTTGTCGCAATTCGCATAAAGAAGCACTGATCCGGAACGAACCACATGATTCACGAAACACGGTGACGCGGATATTACGTGGATTGAGCACAAGATCGTGAGTTACCAACCGAAGTGTCTATCGGACAAGACGAAACACTCAGGTAACAATTTAGCCTCAATTTTTTTTTGAGAAAATTGCCTTCCCGTGGCAAAGCATGCCCGTGTCGAAACCTCATACGCACTTTTCAAGCTTGCTGGGTCTTTGTCTGACTAACTCAGAAACGGGTTTCAACAGAGATAATTATCAACAATCCAAAAATCATCAACATGAAAATATTTTCGCTCACCGGACTGTTCGAAATGATTCAGAAGAAAAAAGATGTTTTTATAGTTAGCGTCGAATAGTCTATGCTGCTATGCTCAGCTAACGCCAGATACTGACCAGCTGAACCGGTGGACTTGCCAGATGCTGAGAGTTTATCTTTTGGTGTTGCTTTGTTGTGGAACATGTTTTCTGGCACCAGCGATGGCTTCTTCGATCTCAACATCCCTGAATACCTGCGCCATAATACATTTGATTTACTCCAGAACCACTGAAAAGGAAAACAATTTAAAGAAATTTGCAAGATAAGATTTGCGTCTCTACCCAGGGAACGGCGGACACCTTATTCTCCCCTAAACTCGTCGTTTACAAGTGCAGTGAACTCCAGTAGTTAGGGCCGAATTGAACATTAGCTGCAGACATCATGGGCTGAACCTTCAGTTTTCCATGAAGTAAGTCACTGAGCTCGACAGCCACGCCAATCAACAATTTGTTACAAGAATTGGAAGTTAAGGGTGTGTTGTCCTTGTTTGGGGGACAAAGGCCCTCCTCGGGACTAACGTTTCAAAACACACTGTAAGCAAACAGGCTTGATTTATGTAAGGGTATGCATGTCAAATTTAACCAAGTTTCAACGTTCTATTGCCAACATGAATTTTTGATAAATATTTGAATTATTGAACAAGTCATTATATGCTATATGAATTAAATATTTTCATCAGGGAGCAGTTTCTCATCAGCACTTCAACACGTACTCAAGAAGTAGAACACAGTAACTTTTACCCCATGGCAAGTGCAAACAAATCAGGTCGTTTCTCTTTTTCCTCCGTTCGTATCTTGTCAATTCTCTTTTCCAAAGCACTGGCCAGACCGGTCACAGCCGGAAAATATGCTAAAATCTGCGTCAGAATCACACATTTTATTAGAAAAACATTCTGGACAGGAACACCGGAACAAGGCTTGGACGTACCTTGGTGAGTATCATGAGGGCGTTCCTGATCTGAGTGTATTCCTTTGATTCCAGGCAAACCTGTCGGAAAGGATTGACATTTAGTGGAAGGCATATCGCAAGTAAACGACTTCAATGAACAATAACTTGCCACGAGCGCTTTGGTGAGCTTGTACTGCCATTTGTGGCAAACGTGTCGGAAGTTCTCGTAATCGAGCTGTGACGCTTTTCCACCTCCGTCCGCGTTGTTTGCGCGAAGAACAGTTATGAAGCCGGGATAGCTGTCGCATTCCTGTTGATAAGATAGGTTCCTTATGATTCCAAAAAACATAAGGCAGCGCATCACTGCGCAGATTCCTCAACAATGACTCGCTGCCAATAAATTGGCTTCGACGTGTTGCCAGGAAAAGGTTTTAATTTTTGACGACGGCTGATTCTCCGCCACGGTTTACAGTCACTTGTCGTGACTTCACTAATGTCAGAGCGAACGTGATTTTTTTTCACCTTTTCATACACTGCTTTGTCAGCGTGCCACCGGTGGGCGACCTCCAGCATCGAGCAAAGAAACCTTCCGTATCGAGAAGCTTCGTTTTCCGTCAGGCTGGCAACTGTGTAGGAGATGTCAGAAAAAACCTGCAATGAACCATTTCAACAAGTGAGGGGTTACGACAGGAAGAAATCCCAACTGCAAAACAAGAACGCTATGTATTGGGAACACTATCCCCAGTTTTTGATGGCGTTAAAATCGCTTCCTGCGTACGTTTCAGTTTTCTGCCTTCGCGGTCTCTTATGAATGGGTCTACTATGAATTGTTCTGTTACGAAATGGACACCCGAGCATGCACTGGGCATTGGAGGACAGATCGGAAAATGTGGCACGAAGGGGTATCAAAAAATTTTGCATTAAAATTTTCGGTAACGAGGCCACAGAGGAATTACATCACAACTTCCATACTCCTACTGATGATGACGTGCGAGGTACACTTGTGCGTCATAAAAAAAGCTTGACCAAACTCGTGTGTTCAGCAAACCGTGACAGGCAAGTGGATAAGTCACGCTGTAAGCATGAAGTTAGTATGATGTACTGTAAGGCAGATAGACTTGTGGATTGCTTGGATAAATCATGGTGCAAGAGTTTGAGAGTTTTAAGCCAAAGGTGTTTTATTTTAATTTTCGAAAAATGTAGATCTTAGCAATGTAGTCAGCTTTTAAGTACACGGCAAGACATTATCAACAGTGAGCATTTACAAAATGAATGAAAATAGTATAACAAGATCGAATAATACACGCTACAAACATCCAACACTATCACAAACTATTATCCAAAATTAAACCAACCCTATCAAAGCATAACAGAGACGAGAAGTTGGGTGTTTTCAGCTGATGCAGAATGTGGATGAACTTAGCACAGTAAACCGCATCTAATGGAGAAAATATGCATCTTGGAAAGATGCAGAGCTGCAAGAACTTGGTGATGGTGTCATTCTTGGTCGTTTCTGTAAAACATCATTGAAACATCCATTCGTGAAAAATACAGACAGCCATTACTTTCGAACGCAATGAAAAATACGAAAAGAAACCACAAGACTCCACCAAGAACGTGTTATTTCAGAAAGAACAGTCCATTGCTTGGCCTCCGATCTTTTACGTGAATAACAAAGCCATGGCAAGTTTGCTTCATAAGCTGCGCATTGCAGGTGCGGGAGACATTCGCGAGCCAGGGTGGAAAATGCAAAACCCAGCTCGAAAAACAGCGGACAACAGGATCGCGCCGTAACTAACAATCATAATCTCACAACAAACGAACAATTAAGCATTGAAGCTACGTTCGGGCATTGGTGCCGCACCAAGTTTAACAAAAGTATGTTTCTATTCAACAGCAACAAAGAAAAAAGACCTGAAAGCAAAATTGCAACCAACGATCACATGCGAACGTACTTGCGACAAACCAGTCTTCCTTTTCGCTTCTAAACCTCGCTCGCACACGCGCTTTGTAATCTTCTTGCTTCTTTTCTTCCTCCTTGAGTTTACTGATCAAGGTTTCGCAACGCTCTTTCTCGCGTCTCCGTCGGGTGTCGTGAGACTGAACATAGTTCAGGTTGAAGAAGACAGCGCGCCGCGCATACCACCTGTAGGTTGCGCTCCCTTCAACCGATCTACTACTGATCATTTGTCGACGACTGGTGACAGCGTATCTTTATTCGCTGGGTTATTATTTTTGTTGAGACATTTCGGTCATCATTAATAGTATTACTAGCCTGCCGTTTCAGATATTATGACCGAATTGACTCATTTTTCGGTCATTAAAAAAAATTCGTTCTGTCACCGCAAAAATAAACCCAGGTTTGCGTCTGAGTCCGACATTTTACGGCAACGTCTACCAATCGGAACGTTGAACTTATTAACAGCAGCTGCACAACTAAACCGACAGTTCACTGATATCTGCAGTGCGGAAAGCTTCAGAAGCGCAAGAATCGGCATCACGAGGGCAACCGCTCACCCCTTCGTTGTCGAGACTATGCAGGGTCTGCTTGAGTTTGTTTATCTCTCGCTCGTATGCAGCGGACGGGACTTCGATGTCGTAAAGGGTCAATGTCCAAAACGTCGTGTAGAATCGTGGAGATATATCAAGCCAAATCTGCAGAACAAAATAAGAATAACTTTTGTCGTAAATCAATGCTTAAAAATGCACGTGACAGAATAAAAGGTTTCAAAAATAAACGGATTACTGGTTATTCCGCAGCTAAAGTTAAAGTGGAGGTTTGCCTGTGAGGTGATGAAACTTCTTGTATTAGATTAGAATCATGCATCCTTGACCTCCACAAATAATACAGTAAAATAATATCTCCTCTTTGCTTGTTAAGCAATAGCGTTTCTTGAGGTTGACTTCGTGAAATTTCCAGTGAGTCTTTAAAAGTTCTTGCTATGCGCAGCAAATAAAAAGAAAGATTCGCATTCAGCAATGGTTCAACATTATCAGGTGCTGTAGAGAAGCGGCTGTTATGTTGTTCACTGCTGGACTTTTTCAAAGCATTCGAAACAGGAGTACAGGTGATTTGCGCGAAAGTGACGACCGAATAATTTCATGGTTGTGCAAAACGTTTTTTCAGGCACCCTGGTTGAACTCTCACAGGATGCGATGCTTCACAGCTACCGAATGCAGATACATGTTGATGTTTTGGTATTTATTTTTTTAGACAGTTTCCGGCAAATTAGTTTAAACGGAGAATGACGCGAAAAGCCAAACGTCTGAACAAGTGACGCGCAAGTGGGAAAAACTGAGATCGCAGCGGCTTCAAGAACCGGTTCCAATTATCGTCACGATTTTTTCATAAATTTTAGATACGAGGTCGCTAGAAACGAAGTTCAAAGGTTTGGAAGATTTAGAAGAGGCATGATCATCTGCAGTGCAATGACTAGGGCCATTTTTTATGACCTAAAAAACTTGATAATATGACTTTATTCTTCTAAAAATATGACTTTTTATGACCAAACAAAAATGACTGAGCTAGAACATACGACTACTGTACAAAGAAGCATTACCAGTGAAAATAGGCATAAGCGATGGTGACCCCATGTTTGTTGAAGCGCCACCAAAATAAACAACTCAAAACATGTTTGGTTTGAAGCAAATTGGAAACATGCATGGGCATTGGTTTATTTGTTTGGGGGAGCAAGAACATTCATTTTTAGGCAGTGCATTGCATTTCATCCAAATAACGTGGTTCACCCGTCCACGTCTTTGCCAACATTGATTTCAGTTTACAGGATGCAGCTTAGACCTAGCGATATATTAGTTTCACCTGATATTTTGAGATTGTTTTAACGGTTTCTATATTAAATTAGTTTGAAAATGTGCAAAATATGACTTTTTATGACTTTACAACTTTTGTTAGACTTCGTGGGGGTACGATTTTTGTTTTAAAATTCGTTTCATAGCTTCCTGAAGCACAGAAAAAATATGACTTTTATCACTTTAAATGGTCCTAGCAATGGCACAAATTTTTCTATGGAATTCCATTAGTTGTCGACAAAATTGATGGTTTAATATTGTGTCAACAAACATCGTTTTCCAACAACTCGAAAAAAATTCCCTGGAATTCGGTACCGTCCAATGTTTGCTTGCTATTTGCATCTGCTAAGGAAACTGATGCAGGACCCATTAACGAGTGCATAATCAACTTGCTGCAGGTAGCAATGCGCAAGCACAGCATAAGTACAATCAGCAAATAGGTCGAGTTGGGCTTAATGCGCAGAATAAATGATATACAAGCTAGAGTGCAAGCGAACTGACCTTTGGTGAGTGCATGGTCTGAACAAGTGCACATATTGGTTTAATAACACTGCTGGCAGCGTCGATGTATCGAGACGCTTTGTCTGGATTCGTCTTCTGCTGCTTCGCGCGATCCTGTTTGCGAAGTTCATCGTATCTTGTCTGAAATGAAGCATGAACAGAAAAATCAGAAGGGAAGTTCTACAAAAAAACTGCTGAAACATTTTCACTTTGAGCAAATTATCGCTAAGGATAAGTCACATAATTCAGGTCAGCAGCATGCGAATATCGTGAAGAGCACACACCACAAACTGAGCGCCTTACGTTGATCTGATGTGCGAACATTGGTCTTGACAGGAAGAACGCAACATCAGCGGGAGTGTGGTACTGNGTTGCGAGGACGTCGACTGCAGGAAATCTTTTCACATATTCTTCGGTTCCCAATTGATTTGACAAGAAGTTCCCGAACTGCACCAACGTGTCGTGACACTGGCGAAATAGATTTTACTGAGTTGACTGGCAACGACAATCAAAACTGCTACAATTTTATCACCTGATCGTGTTTTGCGAGAGTGATATCGACAGATTAAATTTTGTACAACCGATGACACTCATGCCAGTATTAATAAAACAAGAAAACAAGTTTGGCCACAGATATTTCTGCTATTTGACATCCTTAGCGTTCACCATACATCAACATTGCGCTGAGCAAATGAATATGTTGGGCAGGCGAGCGATAGATGGAGGTGCGTTCTCGGAGTCATACCAGAGATAAATTGATGACAGTTTTTAAACACTCGTGAACAAACTAAAAAACGTAAAATGTGAATTTTTTTGAAAATTCTCAAGAAGCATCGCGGGTCGCACAAAACGCCCTCGCGGGCCACATGCGGCCCGCGTGTTTGAGAGCCCTGCTCTACAACTACATGATTCCCAAGCAATGGCATGATCATGGGAAACGCTAATGAAGTACAGAAACGTTGACCTTCACAAAAAAATTAACTTCGTACTTTAAAGTTGTTACTTCTTTTCAAGTACTGTCGGCAATTCACGCATTACTGCTTTTGTTGGTGCTTACAAATTACACAAGCCTTCGCACTCAAAAGCTAATGCAAGGACCAAACATAATGTTAACATTTTTAGAATTCTGACTTATTTCAGTCGAGCAGAGTTAATGTTCAGGTTGCAAAAGGTTACCTGGTCGGTCAACTTGCCAACCAATTTCAAATGCATATCTTCTTCCTCGTGGAAAACGATTCCCTGTCGTTGTTGAGCCATCAACAAACATAAAGGGAGTGCGAGGTTCTGTTCGATCAAAGCCTCCTTCAATCTGTTCGACGATTTCTTCGTATTCCGGATTTGACCAAAGTAACCACCCTGAAATCACAGTATCTCCTAATTCTTGCACACCTACAATTGACAAGGCAAGTTCTTACGAAAGACCAGCTTAAATATTCGTGAATAACGCGTGACACGAACCTCACGTTCTTCACTACCGGCACAAACCAGCAACTGCAACGTGTTCATCATCAGTGTAAACTCTTACCTCTGCTTTCAAAATTTCACCACCAGAGAGCGCTTCCAGCTGCTCGTTTGTGATTTCCTCTGATATTTCAATGCCGGACATCTTCTGCACGACTTCTTTCATTATCAGAAGGTCCAAGCTGGAACAACAATGAATGTTCGTCTAACCTGATTGAAATGAATTGACTAACTACCTCCAATAACAACGCATGGCTTACGCTGTAGATCAGCCATCAAAGCTACTAACCACAATAAATACCGCACACATATAAACAGAATTCAGTGCTTAAGAAACTTCTCCTATTGTTCAAAACGTGACTGAGTTAAATCCCCGTGAGTAGTACATACCTCTTGCCGGCTTTCAGCTGGTTCGCAACATACTGCAGTAAACCCGACAACTCGATAGAATATTTCTTGAATATCGCGCCACAAAAGCTTGCAAGACCTGTCACAAATAAAGCCTTGCTGAGCAAAAAATTATTTGCTTCAACAGCAATCCGTTGGAACTACGTACGTTTCACAAGCTACAAAAAACAATTTCTAACCACGCAAGCTCAGCCAAACAACGTATATCGAAACCTGCTGTCTGCATTCAGACAGCTTGGTCCCACACAAACCCTTCAAGACAGAGATGGGCATGAGTAACAAATTTCTAGTCACAAAACTTACGAGTCAATAGAAACAAGCTTGGCTACAAGTGATACACCTTGTCCATTCGAAGTTTATGAACATGAACATTTTCAGGGCAAAAAATAAGGTAGAACGCATTGCTATGCTATCTGAAAGTTCGTAGCTCTGGTCTCTAGTGTCTCAACTCGTTCCACAGGTGTCTTGATTCGATTTGTTTGTAAATGCAAAACGCGACTAGGTTCGAGTCACTCAATCAAGTCGTCGCATCTACCTCTTCCCAGGTGACGAGCAACTGCCAGACACACAGAAAAGCCCGAACTTAAAGTTCGGAGCTTAACTCACAACCGTATAATGTCTGTTTGGAGAAAATGTTTGACAGAAACTTACTTTGCAACCAATTAGATATATTTGTGTCGTCGTGTTTCATTCTTTCTTTGGATGGATTTGCCAGTGCTTCTATAATACAAACTGACAGGAAGAGAAAAACAATGGTTAAGGAAAAAAAGATGCTTGTAAAAAAAACAAATACTTCAATACTGCGCACGACATTTCTGTTAAATTAAAAAATTCACGTCAGATCCCTCCCGGAAGTACGCTGTATGGGCAGAGCATCTTTTTGTGAGTTGCAATAGTATGGCAAATAACCTCTTGTACATGATCACTCTGCCGCCAAGGTTTAACGTGCTGCCTGTTGAAGTCCTTTTATACATATCCCAACATAAACATTAATTCATTTTAAGTACAAGAAAGAAAATGGCTGAGGAACCGCAAGTGCAAGAGAACCTAAAGGTTTCAGATCATATGACGACCGAGGAAAGCAACTTCGACGTACATTATTGATGGACGAATCCACTATAACTATTAAAGGATCAAACAGTTGAAGCAGGAGAAAAACGATTAAAGCTTGAAGAAACCGTTTCACCCACAAAGAATTGCTTGAACTGAGAAAGTAGTCAAAAACTGTTGAACAGCTTAATGCCTCACCGTAGCGGAGCACATTGCAACGCAGTTGTTCTATCCGTGCTGTTATTTTAATGGGAGATTTGGATCTAGCGGTCTCATGTAAACTGGAAAATTGTTTTGCTGCCATAACAAGTGTTGTTATATTAACTTCTCGATGCAGATTGGACTGTGCAAGCACCAAGGTCGTAATCTGCTTTCAGTACAAGAAGGGAATGGCATGTGTTTGACACAAATACATTCAAATACATTCAAACATGAGAGATCCGTTGTTCGTAGGGCGAAGACTGCGGCTGACAAGATGATTCTAAAAGCTCATTGACGATTTCAAAAGTTATCTTATTGCCACTGGAAGCATCCTGTAAAACTGGTACAAAAGATATACTAACTGGTTTTCTTTCGATGAAACTTTCTTGTTTTAAGATTTTACACAAAACTCAACAATTACGTCAGTTCCGTGTTGCCCATGAACAAAATCGACAAAATACTACGCTTTAAGTGAGAACATAAATTGCTTCTTTCTCTCCAAAGTAATTTACACGCCAACTTACACAGCAGTTTAGGAACACGAATATAAAGGTTTGAAATAAACGACATTCTTGGTCACATTGCTGTTACGTGACCTACAATACATGCAGATGATGGCACGCCACGCGAGTAAGTTCCGGGGATACTAGGAACGAGGAGGACTGATGCAGGGTTAAGTGATATAAAATATCGGCAAAGGATTGTTTTTGGTTGTAACCTTACCAAGGTTCTTAAGAAACTTTACAAACACACTCGATTCAACCATTATGACATGCAATTTTCTGCAAAAGGTCGACAACTTTACATCAATCCCTGAACACTTAATCTGCACCTAAAATACCACTTCGTTTGGCTTCGCAGCATTTATCAAAAGCACGAGCGTAGTATCCTGCATCGGACGCCCTTCACAAACCCGGCAGCTATAAAGGATACACGCCAGGACATCGTAGGTGAGGTTGGTCAGATACTTCAAAGCATCCACGACAGGCAGAATCAAGTTATCGTATCTTTGTATTTGCGACAAAATCTAAAAAGAAAGAACACCAGGTGTCGCCAAGTGGAACTAAAAGGTCGCTGAAAGGTTTTTGCACGTTTGCAATTATAAGGTGAGATTGTAGCGAAGTATAAGTATAGTGAATGCACAACTTTCTTACACATTCGAAGAGAATAGCAGGATTGCTGTGGCTTAACTTCCCCATCTGACGACCAGTCTGCTTCACATTTTCTTTGGTCAATCGCCTGCAAAACAGAATGCGCTGAAAACTGAACCACTCGAGAAACATAAAGCGTAACAGCCGCATTTTGATTGACAGACTATTCGCGAACAGCGTGAATTGAAGTTTCCTCTGCATAAAATATCCTTCAATAACGCCCAAGAATAAACAATTACATTTTCAAGAAAAAGCCACAGAAATGCCAAATGATCATCAGTTTCGCAATAAGAGCCAAGAGTCAAGTCATGAATTACATTTATTACTTTTTCACAATCACCCTCAAAGTAGCTTCATTCCTTGCATGGGCACAAAAAACGGACTCGGGCATGAAAGCGAGTTATTTTATAACCGTCACCAGATACGGAAGTACAAATACACATTCGTACCAGAAAGGAATCAACTCTTTATTATATAGTGAAGAATAAGAAAGACATTCAGATGCTACCGAATTGTACAATTATTCATTGCGAAAATTACAGATATTTCAAGGGTTGGTGCATTACACAAGTAAAAAATGAAAAATGACGACTGCATATCGTCACGAATAGCAAAAGCCATCTTTCTTACATTCTGAGCGCCAGGTTTACATGAACCTGTGTCCACTTTAATTCTTAACTATAACAATTGCTGAATTTACAAAGTATGACAATTTTGCCCCACATACCATATTCTGATCTGCGCTGGTGAAAGGCAAACCTTTGCATACTACACTGAAGTGACACACTTGCGATTGTGTCTTAATTCATACATACTTACAACATTTAGACAGATAGTAAGATGATCTTGATGAGATCATGAGATTAAGATAAGTGCAACAGCGTATTCACAGCAAAACGATCGCATCTACACGGCAATCAACCAGGGAAGCTCGCAAAAATGTACACAAAGTTGCATTAAACAAAGCAGCAGAACATGCTTCAGATAATGCGATCAGTGATCAGTGATCAGTTAACCAGCTTGGTATCTCTATCCACGTACCTCATAATGTACTTCGTTTTATCGATAGTCTGTGCTTTAGCTAAAAGCAGCTGGGGATGCCGGTCGTATGTCACATTTTTCCACTCACCATACAGACGGTATCTGCGTTGAAAGGCGGAAGTTGTTGCGCAGTATAAATTCAAATGATCCACATTAACACACTGGCGTAGCCAGGGAAGACCAAGGGCCCATGCCCCCAAATTTTTAGCATATCTAGTCATTTTGTGCTTTGAGAAGCGGCGTCCCAAACTAAATCAACTGATCGAACGTTGAGACAGCTAATACGTCAGGGTAACCAAAATTCAGATTAGGAAGGAAGGACAATTCCGATATTTGCGCATCAAAAATATTTTGTTATATTATTGCACACAACCTGCTCCCATTTGGGTGACTTTGACACTTCGCTAACCTTGTCTTGTACGGAAGTGACTTCATCGTCATCCAGATTTCTTCAGAGACGTTGGCGTTGCATGGCAACAAGGACAGTGATGGCAGGAGCACTTCCTCAAGAACTGCTAACCACCCGCCGTAGATGTGCTTCTGCGTAGCAAGGGACATCAAGTTCACTTTGGGCGGTAAGTTTATTGCTTGTCGCACTTGTTTTTTCATCGTCAAAAAACAAGTGCGACAAGCAATAACCAGACTTTTCGAAGGGATCAAATTAAAATCGGCTTCTTGCACTTACCATTGCTTGCTGCTCGTCCCTGCTCGTTGAAGCGTACTGAAAACAATGTAAGAAGTTAAAGGCTTTTACTCGATTAGCTGAAGATCACTTGACAAGCACAAGCAGGCGCAGTGTTGATCGACACTCGAAGGAGAGTCAATTCGCCATCCGAGTACATGAACCTTCGCTAATAGCAGCTAATGCAATTGACTCATGACATCAAGCGTTCGGAGACAAAATGGTGTAAGCTGCTTTTGAAACATATTTAGCACTTCCGCGTAGCATTGCAAGACAAGCTTGTTTCTTTCTTGTTTCCTCTACGTTTGAAATATTTTGCGGATTGACTCCCCAACATATTGTGAGTAGCCAAACACTTTGGATTACAGCAGACTCTTTTTAAGTTTTAGCGAAAATCTGCCAACCACGAAATTTAACCCATCCGCGCATCGCTGACGATTGTGGGCCAGGCATTATCTTGCCAACGTATCTCGTGTCTGAATTCAAACTGCTAAGATGCTCCTCTCTCCAGAAGACTAGCATGGTGACTAGTGATCGCCAATTAAAAATTCTGTTATATTTGAATAACTCACCGTAAAAAAATTTTGTTTCACAAACAAAAATTTATAAAAAACGATTTAATTGAAAAAATAATTGAAACCGGAAAAAATTTCTTAAAAAAATGTTTGCGAAGGTTTTTCTACGAATAAACTTTAAGAAATAAATTTTTGTCGAGACTGAGTGCAACTACACCAACGAAGTGTTTCCCATTCAAGTCTGCGGATAAACCTAGCTGAAAATGCATGCGACGCACGTTCGCTTTTTCTTGCAGTGTTTTGTCTAATAAATCATTGCTCACCTTGTTTCTTCTACGGCAAGGGTGCCCGACTAGAATTTAGCCTCGTGCCACGCCAATACCATGTTCGAATAATTGCGAGAGGTCATCAAATCTCCAGACAAGCGACACTACAGTAGACTGCTTAGATCAGTGGTTCCCAACCGGGCAGGAATTTCTCCCCAGGGAGGAATTTAACGAATTCAGGGGAGGAATTTCCACTTTATAGTTAAGTTACCTATTCATTGTACAGTAAGTGTTGTACTTCTTTTTTAAGTTGACACTGGCCCTTTCAATTATTTATATCACTTTATATTTTTAAGCTATTTAGTGGATTGTCACGCGTTTTTGTTGACAAACTTTAGTGCCGTTATTTCACAGCAAATGGTTCTTGTCCCACTTTTCACTCAAGTTATTGTCAACAATAGAGACCATTGTGTCAATTGTAATTAATGCTAGCCTACGAACTCGAACACTAAGCTACACCATGACAGGTAAAAGACAGGCGAGATAAATAATATATTGGTAGATAAAATATTCTTGCAGACTCGTGTGATAGGGGAGGAATGAAAAAAACAGTTGTGTAATAGGGGAGGAATGAAAAGTTCCAAAATGAACAAGAGAGGAATGCATCAAAAAAGGTTGGGAACCACTGGCTTAGATACTTTGCTGCTAGTTTTCCTCAGCAATTAGTCGCGCGAGAGCAAGGTTGGTGATTTAAATCATGACGATAAAACGCGAACTACTGTGATTTATGCAAAATAGAAAAATTACCTTAAACCTAAATCTAAAGGTTCATAAAAATCAGAGAAGCACTCCGTACAATCAGTCCAGCAAGTTAAACTCTGTCGGCAAGCTAAAGTTAAATTATGTCTGTCAAAAATCTTCACTCTCAGAAATACAAACGATATAACCAAGGTCAAGCGCACAACACCTGTTTGAAGAAAACCTTCCCAATCCGCGACACTTTGACCAAAAGAATTGGATCCAGCGATGCGTAAGGCCCTAAACGGGAGAGCATAGGAAAAGCGTTGCAGAGAAGGTCGTCGAAGGTCTGTGCAGTTTCTGGCGGTGAACCAAAATCTTGAAAGACAACTGGTGAAGACTTTGAACCCTGTACCACCGCAATTCTGAAATAAAGGAAACAGTTTCAAAAAAATGCGGTTTTTACGAAAGAAAGCAACGAGACAGAGCAAAGAAACATGCTCATGCTCACTTTTTATAAAGTGGATCCAGAACATATGAAATCAGGTGGCATAGATCCAATGCAATGGGCTTGAATGACATCAGCTGCTTCCAATCATAAATATCCATCAGTTCTTGGACGTGCTTCCAATCGCCAACACGTAGCAAAGCGTCACAAAGTCCAAACTTTTGGTTTACAGGTTTCTGCAACACAAGCGTATACACCAGTCACAAAAGAAAGGTTGTTTCGGAGGAAAGTGGTGCGTTAGAGTTTAAGCTTAAACCAGCAGTACTACCCACAAGGATTACTCCTTTAGCATGTTATTTTTTACAAATTAGCGATAACTAGAACAAGGGTGGGCAAATTACGGCCCGCGAGGACAGTTTGTGCAGCCCACAGGGCAGCCACACGTACACAGACAGTACCAGGTTTTTTTAAGGTGTTTTAGGGACCCGAATCGGGTCCCTAGAATCAGAGAAATTGGGTCCCTACAGGTCAATACCGGGTACTTAACATTTTCCTTAAAAAAAAACATGATAGCACATATTTCGAGCCTATGTCAAAGTAATTTTATCGATTAGATTAGAATTCTCGAGATTGTATTCCACACCGTTCATTGGAAACCGCATTTTTACTCAACCAGAAGTGACTGTTGTTACCTTCATTTTGTGCTAGCTAATGTAAAAAGTTTTTGTTAAAGTTTTAAAGCGATTATAGATGTAATAGGCCTGTATGTAATATATGCGGCCACCGGTAGAAATAAAGTTTTCGATGTGGCCCTCCGTAGAAAATGTTTGCTCATCCGGGAACTAGACGCATATATACCTCAAATATTATTCCAAAGATCGACAAATTAAATTTACACCTTTGGGCTTCCTCTCTGATTATTTTGAGATTATTTTGATAAAAGTGATCATTTTTGTTAGAAACCTCTTTTATAACAGTGATCAACATATTTTGGCACTTTCGGCAATAAAGCGACACGTAAATGCTGGAAAGCAGGAAATTTTTCTTTTGCAATAGGTCTGCCGTGAACACATCACAAAGGGCATACATTTTCGGCTCCTATGAGACATATTACAAAAATCTAAGTACGACAGATTACTATTGTATGCATTTCGTTACACGCACAAACAACAGCAACATCAATCTGGATTCTTAACGCAAAACATTTATGTCATAAGTTCCAGTCGCATCTGCTACCTCGACCTCCATTTTAGCTGCAACTTCTTCCTTCTTTTCCGTTGGATTAAGAACCATTACTGTCGTTCTACGAGCTTCTTCTGCAGACTCATCAACGTACTTTTTCCATTCCTCATGGAGAACGTCATCTTCTGGAATGAGCTGATGACAAGGAGTTATTTAATAGAAATATAAACTTCTTATCTTCTATTGCTTGACATTTGTCAATGCAAATCAAAAATGTAATGTATCTACAGTGTACATAAATCAAGAACATTTTGCATTTCGATTTCAACTGTTTCTGGGGATTCCACTTGCAATTGCCAAACCATGATTAATCCCCTTTTAGCCTAAGATAATGCGTAAATCGCTTTTCGGTAACATGTTACTGTGCATCCGTCTGTGAACAACGGTGTTTGCTCAAGCAGCGCTTTTTATAAAGGGTCAAAAGTGTCTCTTGTTGGCGCAGTTAAACCACCAGGGGGGGTAGCGACAAAGTAGAACGGGACGCTTTTCACAAGACAGTGCACACATTAGCGCCGGCACCTAGCATATCCAACGTAATCTCAGCTTGCATTCTTGCATGGTGAGACCTTATTCAATAATGCTGTTTAATGACGTTGAGTATTCCAAACACGCGCTTTATATGCTTTATGTTAAGACGGATTGAGCGTCAGATGGATGCACTTTCCAGCAGTTACGTTTACAAGTATTTGGGGCGTTGTGCTCTGTCAAGTTTTTGAAGTAGCACCCACATCTGCATTTCTGTTTACCCGAGGCAGGCCTTTTTTGATCCGCCTAACTCATTTTAATGATATTAACAGACGCCACAATGCCGAACGACCAAATTACGCTCTCTACACAACATTTTGTTGCGTAGGTTCGTCAAGAACAGCGACAAAGGGTATATCAATGCAACTTCTTTCTTAATTTTTTCACCAAATATAGGCTACACTATGCAGATACAACCCCGTAAAACCTCGTTTAAAGCTGCGTTTACCGAAGTGAATAATAAATATTTTGCAAAAACCACTTAGACGTCTGTACTGTTTTTTTTTAGCGCCGATGGTTCGAAACATCCTGACAGAAACAATTAACTTGTCATTATCACTGCCGCACATATTCGTGATATTGATAGAGTTTGCACAGTGAAAGAAAATAGAAAGAAAATTTAGAAAATAAAAATATACGGATGTTCCGCAACCAGGCTAGCAAACGACTCCTTTGTTCGGTGGTTTGCCAGTTGAACTTGCCTATACTCTAAACCAGGGGTTTACAACCTTTTGCTATTGCCGGCCGCATTACCTTTATTTATATGAAGTACGACCGACAATGCGTTCGAGTTATATTTATGAGATACGTTTAATTAAAGAATAGGTTTTATCCAGTATATATCATTTACTTGTGCTCAAGTGCATAATAAAATGTCAAACATTTTAACGAATTTATTAAAAGAAACATCACCATTCAGATTGTTACGCATCGTGTTGACTGATTTTCTTGCTTTGCGTTTGTTTTGCTTCAATATACGTCAGCACGGCCGCCAAATCATATATTTTAAATCACATGTGGACGGCCGCAAATTTCATTATTGAAGGCCGCATGCGGCAGTACGANCGCAGGTTGTGCACCGTTGCTCTAAACATTCTAAAGGCTTGTGTGTTGTGCTGTGGGTTCGCTATCAATCCACACAAAGACGAATTTCTTCGCGGTCGGCCAAGCAATGGTACATATGAGAAGAACTTTTTCTGACTGCACGCCATCGTTTGTGAGTTTCCGTACATGCCATTTGAATACAGGCAACGCAGCAATTTTTTAACTTGACCTCGGCCGATACAACTTCATGACAATACAATGGTGATGTCGATGTAACATATCGGCAAAATTCCGCTGATATATATATCAGCAACATTTGCTAATTAAAGTTTCCATACTATTTTTTTGTCTTAAGTGTTGGGAAGCCCAAGTTCTTACTTCACCTTTGTTTCATTCACGCTAACTCGCTTTCCTGATCCTTACGGCGCGCAGCCCTCCGACGACTTAATTCAGTGCTTAATGTACAGAGCACAGACCGGTAAATAAATATCCCCGAAATATCAGATTATGACATAACAATGTAACATACGCTCGTGGTGAGTTTTCGTGCGGCAGACAGATAACTGACAGCGAACAAACCACGGCGTGCGTTGTGGTGTTTTGTTGACTGTTTCAGTGACCCACTTCTGTGCGGAACTTGGTGTTGCACAATTTTGCATACCGTTAAATTAAAGTTGTTAAATTGTGATTATTAAAACATTATTTTAGAAAAAATGCAATCACGTATTTCTTCAGTTGTGAACTATTTCCAGCTTCTTGTGAGTTGGTTTAATATGCATTGTAATGTCTTCCAATGTGGATTGAGTAATGCAAAAGTATCAGTATGGGCAAAGACGGCAGTCAAAATTTGAAAAGATCGGTATCGACCCAAAAACTGGTCAGGCTTCATTTTGAACACTGTAGGCTTGTTCTAAAAAATAGATATTTTTCTCCAAACTTAACGCCAGAAAAAAAAACACTACGAGTACTGACAGAACCTATCTACAGTAAGACCAGGCGCGTCGCTAGAAAGTTCAATAGGGAGAGGCAAACAACAACCGAGTCTTAATCTCAACATGTAAATCTTTAATCCCTTCGTTTTTAAAGCATCGTCCATAAAACGTGCATTTGTCGGGCGCTTTTTTCCTGGGTAACTGTGTTCAGATTTAAGCCAGCAAATAAAAAGTCTGCTTTCACTGAATTGACAAATTTAAAAGTTTGTTTTCAGTGAAGTTGTTAGACTTTGCTCCTGACTCTTCCCGCTGCAGCTGAATGGATTCAAATTCACTGTAAGATAGGGTGGCAATTAACTTCAGATGAGAGTTGAGTGAGAATTTGCACAGGTCGGACTCTGATACTTGACAAGACTGATTTTTTACTCGCCCGCAAGGTAATAGGAAATTATTGATGAAAACTTTATAGCTACATAATTTTGATGTAATCGTCACAATACACATTTAATCATCAAAATTTTCAGATTTATTCAGATTTACATTTGAATAAGGTTGTAGGGTTAAATCAGCATATTCGTAAGGCGGATGCACAACATCAGGAAATATACTATGAGCGGCATGTCATGACAAGAACTAAAGCAAGATGAGACCCAGAAGAATTATATTTGGTTGCGAAAACGGAAATAGAACTGATATCTGTGGGATGTAAATCGATAGTTAAGGAACTGCACAAAAGCTTCCCTCATAGATCGGTTGAAGCACTTAAAAGCCTTCGAACGAAAAAGCCGTTGTATAAGCAAATTCTGGACGAATTAAGAGCTACTCAGACTGGAGAATCTAGACTGACGGAAGAATCAAATTTCAATACTGAACAATCAAATCAGAATAGAGCTCCGCAGGAGAATTCTAATGGTACTAACGGAAGAATCCTTTTCTGGGAAAATAATCAATCGCCTGAACTGGAATTAGTAAGGAAGTGGAATTTGTTATCTAATTGCAAAAGAGACGAAAAAATATAGCTTATAGACAATGACCTCGCTAAATGGTTGCCCCCCAAGAAGGAAAATATCAACAAGATGCCACCAGTACAACAAAAACACCATAGGCTGAATTCGAAAAGAAGAAGAAGACAATTTGCGCTGATCCAAAAGTTGTATAAAAAGAATAAGGGAGCTGCGATAAGGAAAATTTTAGACGATGAATGGGACACAAACCATACTGAAAAACCTTCGTTAGAAAAATTGGAACCATATTGGAGAAATATTATGGAGAGAAAATCTGAAAGTGATAATAGGATACCTACGTCAATAGGACCTACTTTATGGGAACTGGAAGCCCCAATAACGAAGCAGGAAGTTGATTCGGCAAAGAAAAATCAGGATAAGGATAGCTCACCTGGCTGTGACAATATTACAAATAAGCAACTTTTTAAAGTGCCGTCAATAGAGATTGCACAAAGACTCAA
>JGI24158J21664_10000845_pt1 | contig 31159 bp, 21 predicted proteins | sample Ectturendosymbi3_FD_21664 | JGI IMG/M metagenome (IMG submission 21664)
CAGCCGTCACATCCAGCCTGCATTTTAGCGGTATTTTGCCGGATCCGTTTTATTTACTGCCGGCTAGACGACTGCCGGCTCACGTAACTTTGGTGTGTAATTATGGTGAAAGAAAATGCTTCCAAGGAGTGGAATTGTATTATATCGATGTTTCTGACGAGTTTTAATGTCTATTAGTATTTTGTGTTTGGTTATCATGCATGTACGTATTATGTATGCCGTAAAACTACTATCTAGCTTTTTCTGGCTTTTTTGGGACACGGTCTGGCTTTTTTTAGTAAAAACAGGTTGGTAACCCTGCTTTGCTGTTTAGCGATGGGAATTTCAGTGATGCAAGCCTGGAACACAGTTCTGCCACTCCTAGTGTTTTTCCACTAGATCTACTAGTGTTTTTGCATTTCATCTATAGTGTTCTAGTGGTTTTTCATAGCTATCTAGTGTTTTTTTATGAGTGAGCTGGGCTTAACTATTTACACAGTTTTGTGTAATTGTAACTGTAATTGAGACTTTATTATTATTGTGTGCACTTGTAAACTTGCTAAAATTTGTAAAAATTCTACGTAATTACACCTTAAGTTAAAGTACTACACAAGAGCATATAACCTGATTTGAGTTATACCGCTACAAGGTCACTGTGGTCATTTGTTGAAAGTTTCAGTGATCTGTAAAAAACAAACACAACTCACAAGCGTTGCTGCAATCTCTCATTTCCTGGTTTACAATGATGAGTTGCGCAGCTGCAATGCATTTGTTTGCATTGCAACGCATTTTTCTGACCATTTCACAACACCAATTTTCTTGAGGCCTAATCTGAAAAATGTGTCACGTATTTACAATGAATCTAGTGTTTTCTTTGCAAGTCTAGTGTTTTTTTATCAAGAAATCTAGTGCTTTTCTGTAACAACAGAGTGGCAACACTGTTCGAACAGTTGCATAGGGTGGCTAGCTAGTAGACTACATGCTCAGCACACATTCAAGTACAGAGTACTATGTAGTCTTAACAAAGGCAACTGGGTCAACTCGAGAAAATTTTATATTTGTATATGCTCACTCTCACTCAGTCCTGAAATCTACAAGAGTAACTTTTACGCATTCTCAGTCCTGAAACCTGTAAACAGGGCTTGCTTCCGTAGAAAAGTTGAAGTTATAAAGCAATGGAAGAGAAAGCAAGCAAACTTAAAACTAAAAAGATAGTGTCTAAAAGGCCGTATCTGATTTTTGTTTTTGAAGGACTAAAACATATCTGGCTTCGAAAACTGTATAAACTGTATCCGATTTTGAAAACTTTATTCGGTTTTGTACCACATAGATATAAAACTAAGTTCAAGACGTTTGCACCACTGTGAACATGGTCCAGTAGGATTGGGAAGTGACTAAACCTGCTGTTCAAGGGTTCTCAGTTCGGGTTTTACCTTAATTGTATTTGTCTTACCTTAATTGTATTTGTTTTGCAAGTACAGAAGACACTTTTGATGTTATGTCCTAACATACAATTGTATATTTTCATAATCTTTTTTGGGACCGCTTTTAATGTACTTCTATAAAAACTTTTGAAAACCAGACACATATTTCGATTTAGGGATTTGGATTAGGGTTTAGTGTTTTAAGGAAAGAGTTTTTGGTTAGACTTCTGGGTTAGGATTTAGGGTTGGAGTATATGGTTTAGGGATTAGGGTTAGAACAAGCTTAATCACCACTTTCATCCTTTACTCTGAGAAGCAAGTGACGTGCAAGAATTGGTCAGATATTTTGCTTGATACAGCTTTTTAGTCCTAAAATAAAGACTGAATATGGTTGTTTAGACGCTGCCTACTAAAAACAACAAGTCAAGACACAAGCTACACAGCAACTAACAAGTAAAAACCAGAAAAAACACCAATTTTAAAATAACTGCTTTCACAAAGAAACTTTTATTGAAAATAATTATATGAGAATAGCGAAAGCAATTATTTGAGATTTTTAATGAAAACAATTATTTTTTTGGGAGTTTAAGTAGTGAAAGAAAATTTTTTTAGAATGTACTATGTTATGAATAGGCCCTTTGATGGTCTTATGTTATATTAATAACACTTGTCTTGTGATATGGACTAGCCTATAAGACAAACAGATAAATAAGAAAAAATTGTTTGTTGATGTGCAAGTTGTGCTAGAGAGGTAAGAATCTTCCCAGTAACATTAGGTTACGTGCTAAAACTATATGTCACTGATATAAAGCATCACCTGATCCATCAAATCTAAGAAAATTGAACTGCATTCCGTGAACTGAACAACACTGAGAACGTAAAAGAACCCAACCAGCAACCACAATGTTTTCTAGTTCATTATAGGCCTAGTATCACAACATGTTTGTAACTAGTACCCTGCATTGCACATTGTAAATAGTCTTCCTATGCATATATTTCCTGAAATGGATATTTTTTACATGATGTATGCTTTTTTGTTTGCTGATATTCTGCATGTCATCTTCTTAGTAGGTTTAATTATCAAATATTTTGTAAACTAAAAGTATCATATTATATTCTACTTAAATTTACTGCAAGGTTGTTGTGTAATGTGGTTCATGCAATTTAACTCTTTATATTGTTGGGAATTTGCAGTTCTTCTTTATTTTCTTTTGTCAAAATGTCTGTGGTTTATTTACATTTTGGGCAATGCGGTATTCAAATTGGTGAAGAACTTTGGCTAAAATCCTTATCACATTCATTACTTGACGATCATGATAAACATGTCATGTTCTCTACAAAGTTGCACCCTCGTGCTATATTCTGTGATGCTGAGAAAAAGGTTTTGAACAACTTTCACAAGCGATTAAAATCAGTAAATGTGAGTATATATGAAGTTGAATTTATCATTTGTAGTAAACATGAGGGTAAGCTAATAGGTTGGTGCAGTTATTATGATCAAGTCATTATGTATCTTATGTATACAACATCACATTATATTGATAAAATGCATTTTGAAAAGTAAGTAAGTAGACTCATGTGTCTTTTCAAATGTGGAACTTTTAATTCTCCAATGGCCATACTATGAGTTGAGTTTGGAGACAATTGGGAATTTATAATACAAATAAGAAATCACGCCAAAGAGAGCAGGACACCAAAAAAATAGAAGGTTATCACGTCATTGTACCTTGATTGGAAGATAATTTCTATCACAACCTAGGTTTGGATGGAATTGTTGTGTATGTATGTCGGAAAGAGCTGCCAGATGATCAACACTGTTGTGCAGGGATTGCTAGGTCACAACCGGTCTGTCTTGGTGGATCAGGTGCTCAGATCTGCAAGCATCTATGCGTAGCAGAAAAAGTGCAAACCCAGCTAAAATGAAACTCTGCCTGGGTTGTCATCACCCTTTTACTATGAATAAACATCAAGAAACACATCTCTACATTTGAATATTGCATGGAACAAGATGTTTACCAATTTAGTAGATTTAAATATCTAGTAATGCATGCTAATGGTGCTTTGTATCATTCACAAGCTAGATTTTGTTTCCTTACCTCCATCTTCATGATCAACATTTTTGTGAGTGAGCAGTTTTTTAGAAAGCAATTTGTGTCTAAAATGGTGTTCTTTGCAATGTAATGGGATGAAAGAACAATGGCAGAAGTATAAGTGTTTCTGCTTTTATTTTTTGAGGGACTCACTTAATTACAGTTAGGTGCGTTGAATGTCAAACAGGAATTGTTTGAATAAAATCCAAATATTTTCAGGTGCAAAATGTAGTACAAGAGAAAAATATCTTCTTTAAACTGAAGTTTACAAAGTTTCTATGGATATAGTGATTTTCAATCTGCCAGCCAATTTAATTTACTAACAAATTTCCAATTTAACTGGTTTGTGGTTACGGCTGCTCTGGACTAATATCAATGCAAAACAAGCACTTTTACTAAAATTATGTCAGCATGAACATAAAAAATACTGTTGCAGCACATAAATACAAGTGGAGGGTGTCATATTTCATATGGTAAATATTTATCATCAAATAAGTGCAATTACATGTCATACATATCAAGTGAGCAAGTTTGTAAAAGCATTTGAAAGTGAATGACATCTTCGGCATTGAACTCATCAAATAGTAACTCCTTCCACCGGGTTTGGGTTGCTGCACAAAATGTTTGCAACCGTAAGTTGATGTGCGCACTTTTACCAAGAAGATTGTTAATTTAAGATGTGAGATACATAGGAAGTCAGCACCTGCAAATAGCGATAGCAAAATTCCTAGTTTATTGTTTAGAGTTTTCACCGTTTCCAAATTTACTCATTTTTAGGTGCCAGGTATTAACGTGTGAGCCTTATTTTACTATCTGTTAAGGGCTAGCAATCATAGAGTTTCCAACGCATGTTCGACAACCTTTCGCCTTTTTTCTGACACCTCAGAAGCAGGATTTCTAACAGATCTGCAGACTCATATTCTACAGAAATTGCTTACGGTAACAGAAGATGGTGGGCGGAAACGTTGGTCACAAATTAAACAAATTCCAACTACGATCGGTCGTCCAATACTGTTTGTTAAGCACAACAGAAACGAAACTAATAATTTGCCAGTGCAGCTAAAGTGAGCCAACAAACGTCACGATCAGTTACGCAAGAGCGCAACAAACGATTAGCAAAGCACACAATTGTAATTATTTACAGTGAACAAAAAACGCAGATAGACGTACCTGCAAGTGGTTTAAAGGGTGATTTAGTAAAAGCCAAATATCATGTCAATTCAGTTTATTACATGTGGTTTCCCTCAGCTGTGACTTTAGGTCTTTACGTTTTATTAGCAAGGTAGCTGTTTCGAATGGCGGAATGCGGGCTATACATTCAAGACCGGAAAACGTCACCAACAGGTAATAGAAAGAGCGGCAATATTTATAGTTCGTAATGTGCGAGTAGAAACAGAAAACACAAGTCGTAAGCACACCACCATCGCAAAATCTGCTAATGGACGCAAGGGTGTGATGAATCGTCTGACTAACTCGAAAACGACGGCACTATACGTCGAATTTCTGTCAAATACAGTTGTGTTATAAGACTGCACTAACAGTTTTTTTTAAGGCGTTTTAGGGACCCGATTCGGGTCCCGAGAATCAGAGAAATCGGGTCCCTACAGATCCATACCGGGTTCCTAACATTTTCCTTAAAAAAAAACTGGCACTAATGTAGCGAAACCTTTTGACCGCGGAAAAAGGCGCCATTAAATTCAGCGAGCGGGAACACCGCGTGTTATCGCACCCTTATTACGATTGGTCATGCCAAATCAGTTTATCACATCGCTGCACGTCTTACACGAGGGTCTCATGCATACACGCAGGTTCAACCCTTCGGGTCTCACAGCCCCAATGTTGCACATGTTAGAGGCCTCCCGCCTACCAGATTTCAAAAGTTGACCTGAATTGTATTAAATCTTGGACACCAGGGTTACGGAGTCGGAGGTAAAATTTCCTACTCCTTAACATAAAGGGAATGAAATTTGGCTGTTTAAATCAATGGAAATCGTGGTGCACAGCAAGAAACCTCTGTTTCAACAAAAGTTTTGAAAGAAATTGCACCATTTCAACAGGAATTCCCAATTTAATAGTGTGATGTAAAAAATAATCCAACTGGACATCTAGAGTCGGACAAAAAAATCCGACTCCGACTCCCAGTGTTGTTAGGAATCCGACTCCACCCAAAAAGCTTCGACTCCGCAACCCTGATAGACACATGTCGACTTGTTTAAATATCCAGTGTATTGTGGAATTTGGTTTCTAAAACGTGATTAACATTTGATATCACAAAAAAACTTCGCTTTAAATTCTATGACTTTAGTAAAAATTAGATATGTTGATTTGCATCTTTATGTAAGCTTTTGGACTCAATTTTTTAATATATTCAACAACTGAAGATGTTTCAATTTTGTAATTTTTTTGGAAAGGTCGAAGAATTGTACTTTACGCTTATAAGCGATTTTAAATTTTGAAAACAACATTTTTAGATTTTTTGCTATTTCTGTGAAAGAAGATCAGTCAGTTACTGTATTTGCAATTACATGAAAAACGAAGTTATACAAGCCTTGCTAGTTGCGAAAATGTTATCGAGACAAGCTTCGTTTCGTGTGTTTTTGCCATTAATTTTACTTTTCCTCTAAACAAAGGTCGAGTTGCTTGGCCTCAACTAAGTTGACTCCTTGTTTCAGATGAAGAAGAAGTTTAATATCTTCGAGCACAGCGTAGCCAAACGGAAAGGATGCGGATCGAACTGGAGTCTCGGGTTCAACACTCTTCCCACCCAGAATATAGGTAATGACATCCCTTCATTCAATGCCCGCTTCGGAGGATTCTATGTCGATCCTACTACATCACTTTTGGACGTCACAATGAACATGATCAGATTAAAAATAGAGCAGTGTGACGCTTTCTCTGGTTTTATTGGTATTCAAAGTCTGGGTGGAGGAACAGGATCGGGGTTCGGCTCTCGCATTTGTGAAGAACTTTATGATTTGTACCCATCTGCATACAGGTACGTCTGGTGGGCTCAAAGTCAGGGATGAAGTTGTGTAATCTTAGACTGCGTATGTGCTACATAGCTACATTGGATTTGTGTGATTTTCTATTGGTATAACTTTGTCGTAATGTTCATAGTGACCAGGCAAAAGCTTATTTTTAAAAATTTTGAAGAACCTCTGAAAATATCCTGAAGGAACATCTGCTGAACGCCGCGTAATCGCGGCGAAGACGAACAAGGCCAATACTTTTTTCTCGAACAACAAACTTTTGCTTTAATGCAGTATGGCCAGGTTTTTGCTCCTAACCTGGCTTTTCGCCAGGTTTTCATGGATAGGTGGGCCCAAAACATACGAAGGGCTACGTCAGGGAAAGACATAAAATCCACCTTCCATTCCCAAAGTGGCGGCACAATTTGCAAATGCGAGGGACCGGAACCCCGGTCAGCAGGCCCGTAACCAGGGGGCTTCGCTCCCACTGGAAAAATGTGTTGGACCCGAAAACTTGGGTCCCTCCACTGTGAATTTGTTTCAAAGTCTACTCAGGCAACGTATAACATGCTTCGTCGGCCGTTAAGATTATTTCCGTTTATTTGGCTTTCGCCGGCAAAAATCCCCCGCGGCTCCGCCCTAGCAAAAATCCTTGCGACGTCCTCGGTTGACCCCATGTTACATCTCAGATCGTGGACCGCTGTTGCGCCGTTGTCGGTCGGCGAATGTCCGACGCAAAGCTACAACGAACTGTTAAGTCTTTCGAAGCTGCAAGACTTCTCCGACGCGGTCGTGCTTTATGAGAACGAGCAAATAATGGAAATGCTCTTGAAAAAAACAGAAAGTGTCGGTTACCAGCAAATCAATGAATACGTCGCCGATTCAATGCTTGGCCTGTTTTTACCGGTCTCGTCGCTGACCCCCCGTGCTGGAGGGGTTTCTATCGGAATTGAACCTTGGGAATTGATTCGCTCTGTGGTTCCAATGCCATCCGTCAAGCTGCTGAAAACCAGGTAGAGCAGTAGTTATTAACGTCTTTTTTTTCAGTGCGCTCTTTTCTTTTTCAGTTTACTCTTTATCGTTTTCTCTTTTTCAGTTTTATCTTTCAAATTTCTCCCTACAGGCCCGGCACCGTTTTCATTTCCTTGCCAGCGTAAATCACAAGAAATGGTAAGTGCTGAGGTATGCATTACAAAACGCAACAATTATAGTTTTATTACAAGTTAACAAGTTTATCAAACAACACAACCCCGCAAACTTTACAAAAAAATATCCATTCAAACTCAGTGAACACCATGAGCCCCATGTTGAGGAATTAACAGATCACTAATTCAGTTTCGTTATATTCGCTTTTTCACTTCTTTTGGGAATGTCACGAGTGGTATGCGGCGCCCATCTCCGCTTGCTTTGCGCCGTGGTCCACGCGGCTGCTCGCAGTGAATGTTGCACTGGTGGCGAGTCAATGGCACCACCTGTGTTCCCTCTTAGAAAATTTTTGTATTAATGAGCATTAATATATTAAGGCTGAGTTCGCCGAGTTCTAAAGGAATTACAAACTTTTGAATTATTAGAACAAGTATAAAGTCTTAAGACCTTCTAAAGGGGCTATTTATGCGATATGCTCAGAAGAGCTCTGCTTCTGCGTAAAAAATTATTAATGATGTTTCACTTTGAAATTTGGAATGTTGCGATTACGCGAGATTGAGATTTAACTGCGCAAACGGTCTGGTGGTACTGCGTATTTGCGCACCTTGAATGGTTGGATGGAACATTGGGCAGCACCTCGAGTGAACTGTTCCCTTGCACCCACCCGTTAAGGTCGAGCACGAGGCTAAGCAGGCCGCAAGTACCGTTTTTCAAGTCTTCGGTATGACCTGACCGGGAATCGAACCCAACCTACAGGCTTCAGCGGCGCGCGCTCAACGAACTGTGCCGCTTAGTTCGTAACAGCACTAGTTAGATAACTTATTGTAGATCTAAATTTCTTCGGAAACAGAACGAAGTGTCAGTGAAAGGTGCATATCAACGAAACGTTTTATCTACTTGCCACAATATGTTTACACTGACTCGTGAGACTACACTGCGGATCAGCGGAAAATGAAGCTGCTCGCTTGCAGTAACGTTTGGACCAGCAGCCGTCCTTTGTCAAGAAGCAGATCTCCCAAACTTTTGAGTTTGCTAAACTTCGTGTTAGTTGACTCACCGCAAGTATCTAACGAGCCATGCGTGAAGGCGCAAAAGATATTTTCATTGTTTCCTTGTTTACGTTCTATAATGACAGCAGGGCCCCGACATGGGGAATTTTCGCCCCGGGGCGAGTCGAAAAGTGCCGCCCCCCCAGCCACGGGTTAAAGCAAAGTAAAGCCTTTCAGGACGAAATTCTTTAATAACAATGCATCATCAGGCTGGAGTTAATTATGAAACTTTCACTGAAGTGAAATTCCAGGACATTTTGCTAACCGGGATGGGACACCGGGACAGTCCCGGCCACACCTGGACGTATGGTAGGTCCAAACTTAACCAAAATCTAAAACCTAAATCTAACTTCAGGTTCATTCGTGAAAGACCATTTGCTATTCCTTCTTTTCACCAAAAGTGCCGACCCGGGGCATTGCCCCCCTCGCTCCCCCCCTTGTCGGGGCCCTGAATGACAGCCACGTAAAATTGACGTGTCGTAATGAAAGGCTGAAAAGTTATACCAGAAAGTGTGTTTTTGACTCAGAAAAGTAATTTTGTTATCGTTGGTTCGTTAGGTATATCTTCTTGTAGGTGTATGTATAAAACAATAATAATTCTGGCAGGTTATAGCGTAAGCATCACTCCATATTTCATATAATTTTGGAAGCTTAATTCTCAGCAGAAAATTATTGGTCAACATTTTTCTGATTTAGGGCACCGAAAGGTTAGTTGGCTCAGTGAGACAAGCAGCAAAACTACTAAATGAACCAAAGCAACATCGCATTTTTTTAATCTTTACTATGATTTATTCACACTGAGTCAACTAATCCTCCTTTAGTGCAAGCTGAGTCGATTCATGAACATTTTTGAAAGCGTCACAATTGTCAGTTGCTGACATATCACACTGAAGCAAAGCAGGGGCCGAGGTAAAAGGTTGAACTTAACACTGTATTAAAGAAAGCTTCCTAGAAAAGAATATCGGAGCTGCAAGCTATAAAGTTAAAAATAAGTCAAAAATCACGACTTCTACTCGTGCCTCATATGAAGTGTCCTTGTTAATTGCCAATAAAATGCATCCATACTCTACTGATTTTGTAGTAGATTATATAACTTGATGTCGACGTTGTCTGTCACGANGCTTTTGAAACAACCGCTATCTGCCCGCTCGTAGACAGCCCAAAANTTTGGGGACCAAATATTTTGATTTCAAGCGAACAGCAATATTTGTTGTGCGACACCGCCCCTCCAAGCACCAAACGACAAGATATGCTTGAAATTTTGGGGGCATGCCCGCCTGGCTTCGCCTATGCTATCTGCCCGCACTGTTCCTGGACACGTGGAAAGCTTGGCCTCTGGTGTCTGACCCCAAATACATTCTCCGTCCCCTTAGACAAGACACTTCACAGCTGGCCATCTTTGTGCGTGGTGCTGCACAAGGCCTGGAGGTAATAGAATTCTCCCCCTCATTGCAATGAAGGGAACGACAACTGGCCAAGACAACCACAATGCTATCTTACCAGCTTTTAGTGCAGGTCCGTAACCACAAGGGGCAGTTATCCCCACACTTTTTTGTGCCTATCAAATTTTATCGTACCCTGAAAAGTGTTTTAAACATGTCACCATCGGCGCCAGTCGATTTTCCTTCAAATCCCGCGTGAACCACGTTTCTTGCGTCACTTTGCAACTCCATAACTCGCCAGCCGATTGAGCTAGAGAGCTGTTCAAACCTTCTAGTTCGGTTTAAAAAATTTTTAAAGTTTTGGATTTCATTTTTTTGTGGGTGACGTCAAAAGTGGGGCAGGTTTAGACATTTTTGGCCAAGGTCATCGGGCCCTGGGTCCCAAGAACATGAGCCAAAATTTTGAATCACATTTTTAGTGAAAACTATGCTATAACACGAGTCTTTAGAGCAGAGGTCTCAACTTAAACTGAGGGCCAAATTAGGACCTATAAAGCAGCCCGAGGACCGCATTATGACGCTGACGCAACAATAGCGGTATGTGGATCTTTGTGAGAACACCTTTTACATCTTACTTCCAGCGAAAGGTATTGAGTTGCAGGCAAATCATTTCTAGCCGCCACGTTCTTTCAAAAGGAGCTTGCACACTCGCTGACAGAGAACTTTTAAACACCGGTGAATAAATAACTGTTGATTATATGAAAATTCCCTAAACGCATCGCACAAAATGCCATCAAAGGCTACATGCGGCCCGCGTGTTTGAGACCCCTGCTTTAGAGCCTTTGATCGGCCATCTCACGTTTCTGGTTCAAAAGTAATGGCCAAAAGTCAAATATTTGGCCGTGGATCGGACACCCTACTTTTCAATTGAGAGGCGAACACTTTGCCATTGAACTATCGCCACCACCTGGGATATTGCACTTCTCCGAACCTAACAAAAATCACTTGAATATGAAGATAGATTTGATTTGTCTTGCATTGCCGATGAACGTGTGCAAAGATTGAGCGACAACACGTGACACATGATCAGTGAAAAGACAGCAAAAATCTTATCTCTGCTTTAAGTCTTCAATCTCTTCTCTTAACGCTCGAACTCTGCGCGACACGTAGTGGCGTAACATAGCAACACGACGTAACTGATCGTAACTTTCAGTTTGCCATAACAAGTCGAACTGTGCATTTGCATTTTACAGCTCTGTGCAGCAGCCATCAGCCGGCGTAGACCTGTGGGACAGGATGAAACGAGCTTTGCTGGGCCAGGTGCGGCAAGACGTGAGAAAACTGGAGGAGGACTCTTGCCTCGCTTCGCTTTGCGTCTTCCGCGGATTGAAAAAGAAAGAAGATTCAATTGCAGTGGACTTCACGCAAAAACTGAAAGTTCGTTTTATTGCAGCGAAACACACAAATATCACTTTTGATGCATAGCTTTTCACAACGGTTCGCAATAATACGGAAAAAATTGATTTGATTTCTTTTGCTGTTGCAGAAAATCTACAAGTTCGTTCACTGGAATCCGTATCCTGTTGATTTATGGACTGACCATATCCGGGACAAGTCAAGCAGGTACAAAATGACACACTGTCGCAATCACGGTCACAGTGTTGAGATAAAAAAATCGATTCGACTTAAGTCTTTAACGTTAACTGCTTCTACTGCAAAAATCTTCGCACAACCAGAATCGCGATTTTCTGATTATTACTTGCAGGCACCCCCCACCTCGCTCCATAACCCTCTGCTCGAACGTNGCCTCAACTGGGACAATTTACTGCCGGCGAGTCCTCGAGCGGTCACGCGCCATGTTCGCCAGCGGCGCTTACCTGCACTGGTACGAACGCTACGGAACCTGTGCGGATCGTTTCGGCGACGCGTTCGGAACCTTCGAGAAGATAATCTCGGATTACAAGGAGAGCGCAGCGGCGTGACGTCGCTAGCGCCGTAGCTTTCTCCGAAAAACGTTGATCAGTATTCGAGCGATGAACGGCCATAAGAGGAAGAAGAGAGTCGTTTTCGGCGATACGTCGGGAAATGGCCACCACGCCGGAGCGCTGTGGGAGGAATGTCCAGGAGTTCCATGAAGCTGACAGCGATTGCAGAGCGTAGTATCCTGCTGAGCATAAACCGAATATTATCGAAAGTGTACACAGACCTGAACTTGGCATATTGGACGTCTCCACACACAGAAAACAGTGATTCCAACTCATGCCCGTAGCCATGTTTTAAAGTTTGGGATCACAAAATACATTTTCCGGGGGGACAGATGCACAATTTATCTGGGCACAACACAATTCAGGGTGGCATTGTCCCCGAATCCCCCCTCAACGGATGCGGGGCTGTGAGAAGCGTCCGTCTCAGTGACAGAGATCAATATCTCTTGCGACTTCTTGTTTTCTTTTGCAATGGATTATAGAAAAAAAACGCGAGGGGTCAGAGCGGAATTTGAAGGCTGGTAAACCCTGACATAAAACGCTGCGTATCGCCACTATGAAAGTTTGTTTCTGAATGGTCTCCAGTCATCTCACTGGCAGAAGACAACCGCCAATTGATGAACAAGACTACGTCGCAACCTCACCGAATAAGATATGGTAGACAGGAAGTTACTGCGAAACACCGAACTCTGCCATTGGTAAACATCCAAAAACAACGTATAGTCAGGGCGTTCCAATGCAGCGTGAAAATCTGCGACAGTTATATTCACCTGTTGTTTTGTCATTGTGATCGTTTCCAATGTCGTTAGTCTGTTCAGCACACTGTGCATGTCGCGCTGGAGTTGGAGGAGAATGAACGCAATTCTTTCTTGTACCTGCCATGTGACGAGTTGAGGGCAAATTAAACACAGCGGGGAAAACACCAATGGCAATTTTGCAAGTATTGGCGAAAAGAATAAAATATATCAGTATAATTTGCGCATGTCGAACTATGACCTGTGACATGCATTCCAGTCCGGGGAACAGGCGAGTGGCCAGAAAGTTTAACAGTGGGGGCAAACCATTTTGAAGCATTAGCGTGTGGGAGTGAAGACGTTACACAATACAATACTCATTATCCGCAAAACATTCCTTTGTCTGGAATTTTTCCTAAACAGTTGTGTTCAGCTTTACACCGACAAATAAAGTCTGCTTTCACTGTTCTCTTTCATTGAATTGAAAAGTTTTAGAAGTACGTGAAGTTATAAGCTTCTGCTTTGGATCAAAGCACCAATTTGCTCGTGAAACGTTGCTGCAATACCGTTTGCGAAAATCTCACTGCAATACGTGCAAAAGGTATCTAGTTAACAAAATAATCCACAAATATGATAAACACAACATTGTAAATTGGAGAAAGTTCCATCCTCTAAACAAATTTGCACATGTTCGACCCATTCAGTCAACAAATGGTTGTGTATTATCACCACGGCTCTGCAGTAAAGTCAAGAAATGCTTGGTCACCGCAGCCAAGCACATCGGTTGGTTGGTTGATCTAGCCATTCCAAATTAACTGACTTCATTGAGATATACGATGGAGTTAAAATGTACACCATCGTAACCCCAGCCAGTAGTACAAACTTATCGACCACACTCAGCTGCATACAAACATATCTAAAGCTAGCTTACGATTAACTGTGTAAAAATCACGGGCTTCCAGAAACAGAATCTGAAGTTCTAACGGAAAAAAAAGTTGTCTCATTTTGTTCACATGCGCTTTTTCAAGAGGACAGATTGCAAGCTATCTGTTAGCAATGGCAGTGTCAATGTCCTCAGCACTCACAAAACAAAAAGCATCTTGCTACTTATGCTTGATATTGCTGCTGACTCTTCCAGTTACTTACAGCTGAATGATTTCAATTTTAGTGTAGGATAAGGTAGCAATTACCACCAAATGAATGCGCGGGTCGGACTCTTGACTACTTGACACCTGACACGACTGATTTTTTACTCGCCGGCAAGGTAATGGGAAATCATTGATGAAAACGTTAAGACTCCACATAACTGTAATTGAAGAGTCACAATACCGGCACATGTTTAATTATCACAGACACAGATAAATATCTGCAATGAATGCTATTATTGCCAACAGTGACTATGGCGTAATAAGACAACACTTTAAAAATGGATTGCTTAGCCAAGATTTTAGCCTCAAGGTATATAAAATGTGCATCAGTGGCATACGCCCGTGTTTAGTTTAAAAAATCTACGATATTCGTTTAAAGCTATAACGGCTGACACTGCAGACAAGGGTCAGTTGTATTGTAGCCAGCAGAGGTGAGCGGATATTGATTTTTCAACACCTGATCCATATCCGAAAAAAATTTTGCATATATTTATCCGAAAATTTATGAAATTTAGTATCCGATATTCATCCGAATGCGACACTGGCTAAAAACAAACAGACAGTGGTTATAGGTCTGTCAATGGACCTTCATTTTTGAAAATTTATTCATCCGCCGCCTGTAACATGACACTAATCCATTACAAGTCTGCAGTAGACTGCACTACGCTTGGTAAAAACGTAGTAAACCTAACCCTTTAAACCTAAAGTCTAAACCTAACCCCTAAACTTAACACTTAAACTGCAAATCTGACCACAAAAGTTTGGAAACTTTTGAAAAAATAAATAAAAATGGTACTATGAAATGTGCAACCACTAGGCTACTTCTATAACGAAAGGTGCCCGATCATGGTCAGAGACAACGCGAAAACCATTTACGCAGTTAAGACACGTCTACCTGACTACCATGACAGTGCTGCTAATGTTGCAAACTCAGCGTTTTATTCTAACCATGTCACCGCCAGCAGACCTATAGCCACTTCCAAACAAAAACCCCCTGTCATTTTGTGACCCAATCCATAAAAATAACATCACATGCTGTGCACTTTCCATCAGTAAAACAAGAAAATAGTGTGTATTTTGCTGCAAACGGAATAGCTCTGCTGTGGTTATTTTTTCCATTCGAACTGTAGTGTAGTCTATCCGGCGTTGTCTATTAATAACACTGAGTTCGTGGCGCTAGCAACAGATACGATGAACCTGGTCGAGTGGGAATTCTTGCTGTGCGAGTGGTCGTCGTTTGGGCTCTCAGCATTGTTGTTTCAGCTCGGCTAATAGAGACGACTCTTTTTATGGGTGAACTTTTGATGTGAGCTACAGTACTTTTTTAATAAGTTTCGAAAATCAGACACAGGTTTGCCATTTGGATTAGGGTTTTAGGTTGTATGGCAAAAGACGATCTGCTAATCCCAAAAATAAAGCCGTTGTCATGTGACCAATTCAACTAATCTGGTTCAGGTAATTGCAAAAGAGCTCCAGCATTCAATCAATTGGTAAAATAAAGAAAATAGATTTTGTAACTCTGAGAGGAGATCAAAGTATGAAAGGTAATAAAAGTATGTAGCTTACAAAACTGCAAACTCAAACTGTCTTTTAGCAAAGGTTGACGGTATAAAACTTTAGGTAGAATTTCAAAATTCTAACCAAAAAACGTAGCTTCAGCCTAAACGCTGAAAACGACCGATTGATCGCCGAGTGTCACTTGGTCGATCGCGTCTGATTTTGCATTGGATTGACAAGATACCTAAAAAGAACATTTTTCAAACAATATTCTACAAAGTAGCCTACATAAAAATCGTCCATCAATTGGCTGGTCAGGTATATTCTTTGGTGCCTATTGCAGTGGTTGAACAGGTTAGCTCGGCAGATTGTTGCGTGGCAATCTTGATTTAGGCGTAAGACACACTTTGCCTTCTGTCTGTGCATCAAAGGCGATGGTGCACTGTATTTGCACATGTGATACTCAACTTTGGCATTGGCATGTGATATTGTATTTGTGACTTTATTACCAACAGGTCGATCGCGAGTTAAAGAAATTTTCTAGTTGATGCTTGTCGAAGACAAGTTGGCCACCCTTGAAACAGACTACATTAGCCCACACAACACACACATATGCCATTCAGCACAACAAACAAAGCAGCACACCAGCAATATAAGAGCAGCTCACTACTTCCACTTGCCCGGAAAAAAATGAACGATGAAGTAACACGAATTACCGTTGATGGTGACGAGTGCAGCACATACTGACATTTGACAAAATAAAAAACATAGCAAAAAATGACTGCCACGATTATTTGTGGCATTTTGAATCACTCGGTCTGTGAAAAATTTCGTTATAGAAATCAAACCAATATCCTGATCCAATTTTTTTCAAAAATAATATCCAATCCTGATCCGAAAAAATCGCAAGTATCCTGCAGGATAACCAATCCTGATCCTGTCCATGCTCACCTCTGGTAGCCAGAGTTATCAGTAGGGTTACCAGATGGCTGGTATTTCACCGACCCGGCCGGTATTTTACTGGTAAGTTAGCTGAGGCCCGTAAAAGACCGGTATTTTTTAAATCAGTGCCCGAAGCCGGTTTGTTGAAAATAAATAATTTGCCGTAACTTTCAAAAGAACTACAGTAACGCTGAATTTCTCAAATTATACTGACTCTAGTAGTGAGTCTTGTCAGGACAATTCCTTCAGCGAAGTTTATTTGCTGCTGTTGACGCAAACCTTGGTACGATTGCCGCGTCACCCACACGCACCGAAAAGTAATGAGTCAGCAAAAATACGGTCAAATTATTTATTGATTCTTAACGATACTCACCGTCTCTTTTGTTTTCCCTGTGCCGCTTACGAATTACGACACAAGTTAAATCTGACACTGTTTGCAAAATGGCCGATATTTTTATAAAAGGCGTCTGGCAACCCTAGTTATCAGAGAAGAATTTTTGCGATGGTCTTGCAATGAACCTAATTGCATCAGCATTAGGTGGGATACACCAAGCTGGTGCACCAGAAACAGCTGCAAATAGCGTTACTCCTTTTTTTACTTGCGGTTAGATGCAAGTTTGTATTTCATAATTTTACCAACTTCTACACGGAACTTAAACTTCAGGTGAAGGTCAGCCACGATATAAATTCCCTAACACTATACACAATGTTTGAATAATCATAGACAAGCGTTAAACCATACCTCTTTGATCAGATTCAACTAATAACTCAAGTAACGCATGTTTCTTATGTAGTTTCGTTTATTTGCACTAAACATTTTTTTTCTTATACATTAAACTGCAGAGCCCGACCTGCATATAAGGCTTTTTTGGATCTATATCGATGTTCTTCATTACCGATAACCGATGCCGACATTTTAGCACTACACAAAACACAGCTGAAAGACACGACAGTGCAGTTTTTTCCTAGAGTATGTAGGACATGTAAACAAAAAAATAATTACACAAGTTCCAATTATGAAAGAGCAGATCGTCCTTGTGATAAGTTAGGAACAGGCAGTGTCTGTTTTCCCTTGACCAAACACGATTAGTTGAAGTGGTCACATGACAGTTAGGAACTCGCATCATTTGTTTAGTTGACCGTGACGTCTGTAACGGCTCACTCTGATAGACAATTGTTGTCCTGGTTTCGGTGCTGCCAAGCTGTTAGCAGCTTCTTGTCTGCATTGTGTTAACTCTAGGCTAAACCCTAAATGCAAACCTTAACCTAAAGTCCTAATCTTTGCGTATCGTACTTGCCACGTGCCCACTTCAACCAATCGTGTTCGACTAAAGGCACAATAGCCCCAACACAGCTTTTGCCCATGAGGTAAAAAAGACACTTCCTTGCAAATAAGCAAAAAATATACAAATGACAGAAGTATGAGAGGAAAGAATAATTATGAAGATGACTTATTTTACAAACAACGGTTAACGGAATCCATCCAAAAATGTAGTCCAACAGATTGAACATACGGGCAAAACAGAGTTGCAGCATGTCAGTTAGCAATATTTGAGTAACAAATTACCATAGGTACTCGAAACAGAATAAGAGAACTGAATTGTTATTAATAGGGTTAATATTTTGAGCAGTGGTGTAGCAGGCGGAGGTGCAAGCGCACCTCCAAAGCTCTGATTTGTCGTAAATCCGGGCAAAATCCCTGAAAATATGGACAAAAATCAGAAAATCTGAACAAAATCCCTGAAAATCTAGGCAAAAATGGCGCCCAACGTTGTTTCATTTCAAAAAATGGAGCCCATTGTTTGCAGAAAAACACATGACGACCTTTTGTGAATGTCATACCAAAAAAAGATCTTTATGATATTTGTGGGAGAAAAGTTGTAGGCAAAAGTAGCACAAAAACTTTTCAGGCAAGTTTGGGAAAATTCGGGCAAGAATTCTTCGCGTCATCAAAAATGTGCCTGCTCCTACACCTATGATTTTGAGTACCTCAATAAAAATTTTTGTAACACTGCCACAGCAGTATCGTAATGACCATCACTTACAATGCATATCAACCAACTCCTAAGATGTTTTCACGGACTGCTATGGGATGTTTTCATCCACCGCGGCTAATGCAGTCCTTAGCAATTTCTAGGATTCGCAATGGTTGAAATGGTTTAAATCAAGCGAATCCACATCAGGCAAACATGCGTTGCGTCAAAGTACTCCTATGTGTTGTGCAGGCCTATGTGCCTACGCTCAGATCTCACGAGTGGGTAAACAACAAAACGCGACGCATTACTAACAGAAACCATAGCTTCATTGCGATGAAGAACCGTACTGTACCGAATTCTGCGCAAACCTGGGTCACTAAAACAGCCAACCACCACAGCACACGCCCTGATTTGTTCGCAGGCAGTCATCTGCTTAACGCGCAAAAACCTGAGATTGAATGTTACGTCATAGAGCGGTTTATCGGGACGACTGCGTAGCGGTCCGATTATTACGCGCTGCTTGATGTAGTCGGAGGGCTCGCGCCGTAAAGAACAGAACAGAGGATTTGCGTTATTCAATCAGAGACGAATTATCAACTTGCGTTTCCGAACGTTCCGTGCAGAACAATAGCATTCAGTGCAACAGCGTAGCGACTTCTATGACCAAGCACTGTATTGCTGATATATATCGGCGGAATTTTCCGATATGATATATCGGCAGCATCATCATATGGGTCGATATACTGTATATGTATGGGCATGCCGATATCGGTTGAGCTCTACATCAATGGCTCGATCAACCGAAAGAAATTTGGAGCAACTTTCTGGAATTGCGGGGAGGGGGGATTTTGCTCCTGGCTACGCGCCTGCCTTTCAACTGCTGGTGGGAGACAAATGTCCTTAGTTGCTTAGGTGCACACGTTGCCATACATATAGTCCCGTCGCCAAGGGAGGGCTTTTAGGGGGCTTAGCCCCCGCAACAAAGCTCCAAGCCCCCCCAAACTGAAACATGAAACACTACAAATCAGCTGAGTTTTTGTCAATTTTTAGAGTGTCAAGACCCCCGGCACAAACCCAAAGTCCCCCCGGACAAACGCAAAGCCCCCCTATTGAAAACTGTCTGGCGACGGTTCTGCATACGTATGTCCACCCGTTCACTTTATCACTATTCGGAAATATTGTGACGGTTAGGGATTAAAATAAGTCGGGAACCGCTGCTTTCAACGCCATCGCTGCAATTCGTGCCGCAGCTTTTGCAGCAATCAACAGCTCTGATTCAGATAGGCTGGGATCATACATTGACAAGTTGCGCAAACAACGCTGCTTTGCGGCTTCAATCGAATAATGCGCAACGTTTGTTATCGCCCTTTTACAACGCTAGGTGTCAACTTAACAGTGTATCCTCGAACGCAGAACAGTAGACACTAAATTTAAAGGCAGCGCTGCGTTAATAAGTAAGCTCGTGCACGACGCAATGCGCGGTCAACTGCAGTACGCAAAAACTTCTACGAATAACTCAAGACGCATTTATGCGTTCGAACGATGGTGCTTTGCGCGTGTAATGTTCATGAGGAATCTATTTCGGCAGGACGAAGGAGCAAACTACTTAACAGTCGGTGGTTAAGTGGTAATCCGATCGAAGGTTCCGGTTATCGGTTCACAACACTGGGCTTGCAACGGCTGGACTGCTGGCAGGCCACACCCTCAGAAATAGCACAGTCGAAAACTCACGAGGGATCTTTTCAGAAAGAATCAAAATGAAATTTCGGTGTTACGAAATTTTCAAACACTGTGCTGTAAGGACGCGCAATCAGTTGAATAGTCATCTTAAAATTAACTAGATGGACCACAATAATTCCAGAGGAAAACGATGTCGCGTCGTTCAGAAACAAGTAAAGTGCACGACGCACTCACCTCGTCCTGCCTGTTGTTTCCTCGTCTGTGAGGATGACCGCTGCCGGAGGAACCCGGGTGACGAACAGGCTGCGATTCTTGCGCAAGGACGATTCTTTGAGACGTGTGTCCGTGATCTTGACCCCTGGTCTCTGAGCATCAAGTGTTTTTTGTTGAAGCAAGAAACAAAAAGTTAATAAACCGCATTCTTGCACCGATTGGAGATAAAATGGCAAATACACGGGACAGTCGATATCTGTCTATTAAGCTCAGGAGGGACAATAACATATTTCGTAAGCTCAGGAGGGACAATAACATATTTCGTAAGCTCAGGAGGGACAATAACATATTTCGAAGGACAAATAGGCCTGGGACATTCACAGTGACTTAGCAACCGTTCTTTCGCTGTATAACTTTCTCTTTGTTCTTTTGCATCCAGGCCTGCGTGCAATTCCTGACGTTCTTAAATTAGGGTTACTTTACGAGTTTTTGACATTGACCCCTTTGCTGGTTGCACTTCCGTAAGTCCCGGTCGTTCTTTTTCCGTAAGTCCTGGTCGTTGCGTTTCCGTAAGTCCTGGTCGTTCTTCCACAAAACATAGTCAAGTGAGTGTCGTTTTGGACGATAGATTTTGTGTGTGTTAAGTGCAACAGCATTTGGACTCGTGCTGTAGCAGCTGACAGACGTCAAGCGTTGGTTTCTCGCAAACGAAAAGCGATCGTGACGTTAGCAGCAGACAAACAGAACGTACTCCACAAATGCAGACGCATTTACCACCGCGAATGTTCCACCACATCTCATCAGCTTAAACCCACTGCACAGCTTCGGCGCGCGACCTTGAAAAACCGATTTTGCGATGACTTGCGCCGGTCAGCCCCGAGCAAACAGAACGCACTGTACAAACTGTCTCGACGGGAACTTACCTGGTTGGGTCGACAGCGGAATGCCGTGGTCCGCTCCGTGGGTTCCTCGTTCACCACCGTAAGTCAAAGGCCCGCTGCAATTAGAAAAATTAAGAGAGGTCAAGGAAGCTTTCTTCAAACAAGAAAGAAACAAACTCTACCCAGGGAGAAAATTTTAAGACCCACCCAAAGGCCATACGCATTTAAAGCCGTGTCGTCAGTAATGCTTGTTTGCGGTATTAAACAAAGACACCGACAGACACGCACCGCCTTATTTACGAGTAATTGGCCTTGCCAGCAATCTACACGAGTATGTGCGGACTGCAAGAAGCACTTAGTCAACACAAGAAGTCAATCCGTGGTGAACTGAGACATAATTTGTGTTTCGTTTTTCACTTTATTGATTATTCATTTTCGAAAGGAAAATTTTCATTTAGAAACAAGTTTGCATTGAAAACAATGCAAAAATTGTTTGTTTTGTGGAAACTCCTGCAATTCTTGCAGGAGTTCCATGTTCCACTCTGTCCCAAACTTTTGTAAAATCAAAAGAAGCTACCTCTTAGCAAAGAATCATCCACTGTGACGTGAAATGACGTATATATTTCGCATACTAAGTTGACATGCAAGTTCTTGTTCAAACACTATTCTCACAAGAAGCGTTTTTTCCATCACAAATATCTTCAGCGAACAATTTTATATCAAGCAAGTCTCTGTATCTTAAACTTTGTTACATGACCGATTGCGCGGTTGTTGGTGTCCTTGCCGCTCTCGAAAATATCCGAAACTTCAAACATTCACCAGCAGACGAACAAACTGCTGGAAATCGTAAGAACACGAGTCATGCGTTCAATCGAATCGACAAACTTGCCCGAATTTCAAGGAGTGGTTCTCTTCCTCTGCCAGCAAGCGGAATACATGTGACGCAAGGCATGTGTCAAAAGCACACCAAAGAGCCAGCATTTAACATAACCCGGTAGGGAATCGCACCACATTACCATGTGACCTTTCAGGCAGCTACGTCCATCAACACTGCGTGGGCTACAATTCACAACCGTGGTACAAAGTTCATACCAAAGCCTTGTTTCAAAATTTCAGAAAAACAAACATTTCTGGCACAGTCTCACGTAACAACGCGGACGGATGGGAAGAGTGGGTGGTGGCGTATAGATAGGAAACGTCGGTAAATACACGATCCAAAGTTCGCAGCTGGTGAAGCATACCAGCATTCCGAAGGTTTACTTCCACGACTGTACTATCGCAATCGTCCACTAATGTGCATTTGTCTGGCCACCAATACAAACATTCTGTACCTCTCCTGGAAGTCCAGCAGCTGCTCCACCGGCGTTTTCTCTTCATAACGAGGCGAGTCTGGCGCAGAAATTCACAATTGCAGAAATTCACGATTGCAGAAATTCACAATTGTCATGACACAGTACTATGGTCGCAGAATGAAATCGGTTCGATCGGAAGACGAGTAGATACATTTCACGCAAGGAGAAGCCGTTTCGATGTGCAGGCCGCTAACTATGCTTCAAATCACGTTCATCACTATGGAAATCCGAGCCACCGGCTGCAAGTTCAATTTTACAGGACAGCACATAATGTGAATTAATATCTTCTGGGCCTCCGACGTAGCGATAAGATTCAACAACGTAAGGGTGGAAAACCACGAAAACAGAATGCAGTGAGAGAAGGACACAAAGAATCGACCTGATGTTAAAGGTAAATCCGTAGCCACGAATTTAGTCAAGGCCGCCATGCTATTATCCAGCTGCACAAACGGCTTCGACGTTGCAACCAATACCTTCAACAGCACGTACCGTTCAATCAAAACTAAAAAGCTTGCCTAATTCAAATTCTAAATGCCAGCTGCAGACGCGTCCTGTGGGCTGCAACTACAAACATCACGATTTCTGTTTCCGAATACTTAGACGCAGACAGTACATGAGAGTTCATTAAATTTTTTAAATATATTTCTGTTACAAAACGCCATAATTTTACGCAAATTATCTGCGCGCTTGATTGTATCAACAGTTTTGTTCGAAGAATTGCCAGTTCTTTGGTATTTAGTAACATTGGGACTTGAGCTCATTGAAAAAAAACGCAAAACAAACTCCATTTGCAATTTTAATCAGACATAATAAAACCAATCTGCGAATTTACTGTTGCGAAAGCGCAGCAATGCAATGAGTAACCATCATTCTGCACCAAGAAGAGCAACTTTTTAACTGAATTCTTTCACTATGCGCACAAAAAAAACTCGAGAAAATGAGCCAAACTTCGGTTTTGTTAAAAAAGAANACTTCATTATAACCTTGTTCCCGATCTTGCGCTGACGACTTCACACAGCATCACAAGCGCAGTAACTTTTAACGGAAAATCGGCGTTTTACAGTTATCTGAATAGATTTACGGTTATCTGAATAGATTGTCACTCACAGACCGAAAAAAAACACCTTTTGTCAAGATAGACTGGGTAGACAGATACAACAGATTTTTGAAAAGGAACAGCTACCTGTATTTTTTGAAGGCGTTGCCGCCAAACTGTCGTTGCTCAAGGATGAGTCCTCCGATTGGCTGGTCGAATCATTTTTGGCCAAGATGGCGACATCAGCGGACGAGTCACAAAACTCTTCGTCACTTTCACTTTTTATTTCGTCGTCGACGACTCTTGGATCGTAGACATCGGCAGAGACTTCGTTTCCATTGGTAGGAGCATCTGGCTGACGCAAAACATCTGGAAGGTGCAGACACAAGCATTGGTTTGAAGGCAGGTTGTCGCTGTCAGGTTACTTCTTTCGCTAAAAGCTACAGAAGCTGCACCTCGCACAATAAAAACAACAAATAAAAAAGTTTAGAATTTGGTTCGTGTAAAATTGTCAGAAATGCCCAACCTCCCAAGATAGACTCATGCGGCGTTAAAGATCAATAAAACGTGTAAGATAGAATTCCTCACTTGTGCTTGATGGTTAATTATTGCAAAGAAAAACAGAGCGCTTTGCTACGTTATGAATATTTGTCTTATACCATCAAAACTGGCACAGTTTTCATTTCGATGAAAAAACAGTTTTACGTATATATAAATAAAAATAATAATAATAGATACGCAATGCCAGCGAACATACGCAAAAACAAGATGCAGGCCATCAACACATACGCAATGCCAATGATCACCTACACAGCAGAAATCATAGACTGGAACAAGAGATACACGATCTAGACAGCATGACAAGGAATACAACGAACATGTATGGAGGATTAAACCCAAGAGCAGACATTCACAAGTTGTACCTTCCAAAAAAAGAAGGCAACAGAGGATTGACATAAGTTGCAGCAACAGTCAGATTCCAATGTGCAGGATTACAGGAATACATCAACAAAGCAAAAAGATCCTCAGATAAAAAAAGTCTGTAAACATCAAGCAATCACAGGATAGAAAAGTAAAAAGGAAGAAATGGAAGAATGAGAAACAGAGAACACAACAAAATGGACCAGCAAACAGTTACACGGACAGTGCAAATGGCAAGTGCCTGAGATCACATCAATGGAGGACGCCTACAGATGGACGCGAGAAAACACAGGACTCAAGAGAGAAACAGCAGTACTCATTACAGCAGTACAAGATGAAGCACTGGACATCAAGTGCCACAAAGCGAAGATACTCCACATGACAAATGATCCAAAATGCAGGATGTGCAAAGAGAAGGATGAGACAGTAGCCCACATCGTGAGTGTGCCCCAACATAGCAGGAAGCTTGTACAAGACAAGACATAACAACATAGCAGCAGCAAACCACCACTGCATATGCCAGCACTACAAGATCAAACCGACAGATAACATCTGGCTCCACAAGACCAACCCAGTAGCAGAGAACAATAAAGTCAAGGTACTGTGGGACTTCAAGATCAGGTGGATAGACAGATACAAGCTTGCAGACCAGACTTAGTAGTAATAGACAAGAAAACAAAAGAAGGACTCATAATAGATGTAGCAATACCAAACGACACACACATAATAGAGAAGGGAGAAGATAGAAAAGTACTAGGACCTGAAGTTAGAAATGAATCAGAGAATATGGAACATCAAAGCTAGGGAAGTACAAATACTAATAGGAGCTCTGAGCAAACCTCAACAACCTGGAGAAACACCTCCAGGAGATCCCTGGCAAAAACAAGATCCCCAACTGGCAAAGACAGCAATACTTGGCAGTGCACACATACTAAAAAAGTTGCTCGATCTCCCAGAGTCCAGGTAAGACTCCAAGGTCAGAGAAAAACACCTACCTCAACACAAGAGTTGAGTGAAGAACAAGAGATAAAGAGAATGTTTTTATTCACTGGCCAGACAAAGAGACGTTAGTGAATGATCACAATAGTACAGCCAAACAGGCAAATCTTCATAATTGATTTGGCAGTCATTGCCTGTTGCATTTCTCAAGATTGAACTATTGAATGTGTATAAGCCTATTGGGAAGCACACATAAAAAAAAGAAAAGCACTACTTTAAAAAGGAATAAAGCAATAAAAATACCAACCGCCATTGTAATCATTTGATGTGTGGTTGATTCCGTTTATTTCAGGTGTATCATCACCACTGTGGCTTTTCCCTAGAAGAAAACAGATAGACATCCACAAAGCATAAACACTTAATTCTTGGAAGAATCACTCCGGTATGTAATGTTACACTGCACCAACTGAATCTACAGTTTCTGTGATGCAATCAGACTAGTCATAAAAGGGGTGTATCAACAATTTGCTTGTTTAACCATGCATTTTCAGCATTGCAAGAAAATTAATTTCATGATATTTGAACGGAAAGTTATAAATCCAATTGGCAAAATTTGTAAAAAAGGTGAACAAGACACAATACTTTCAAAATAAAATTGCCAAATTATTGCATCCTTGGTTGTAAGTGACTTTGTTCACAAAGAAAATTTGGCATTCAAAGTTGGCTAAAAAGAGAAACAAAACATTGACAAACTTAGCAATTCAGAAATTACACACCTGTGTTACAAAAATACAACCTTTGTAACAGATGTAAACGTAATAAAAATTTGAAGTATGAAATTCTTGCAAATTTTTACAGAAGCAAATGTTTCAAAGCAAAAAACATATACCAACAAGACCTCATAAGTAACATTTTCTGTAAGTGCAACATAAAAAGCTTATGTTGAAATAACGAACTATGGGAAAAGAAATCCATAGCACTAAAAACAACTTACAAGCAAAAGTCTTACCAGTGTCAATCAATTTCTTCAGTTTAATAACTTCATCTTTTTTATCGGAATCAACAATCTCATAAAAATTTCCAAGTGTTTGAACAAACTTTGCTGATGCATCAGAAGCGGGCAAGACTTCTATTATCTAAAACAAGTTGTTCTCTTTTAGGAGCAATGCTTTCCCTTGAACGCCTACAGAACCACTAATTGAAAGGACGGAGCTTGTGTTTAGACGCAGAGGATAAAGCTAACAAGTTTTGCAAATACTTATGGTAACATGGGGTGAAATTACATCTATAAAAAGTACTAGTTACTATAATCATTCACTTTAATGCAGATGACAGCTCATTAAAATGTTTTGCTGTTTAGTCAAGTTTCCCTGCCACAAAACTTACACAACTGTCTGTTGACACCAAATTTTACATGATTATTTTCATAAACATTTAAACTTTCAGGTTGGGTGAATACTTTGACAAAGCTATTTTCGAAAAGTTGACAACATTGCCCAGTTGACTTGCTGCACATACAGTATATCAACAATCAGAAACTTTAATCAACCTTGTCAGTTACGTAATGCTGAGAATGTATCAAAGAATACAATTTCACAAGCAAACATGGGTGAATTGTAACGTAATTTTTTTGTCTATTTTTTATAACAAATGAAGTGAAAATTATGAGGAGATGTCAAATACCATTGGTGAACTATATATACAGTACAAATCAATTTGAAAAATTTTCAAGCTACATTACGAAGTTTAGAAAATTAGATGACAGTTTACTACTTCACAAAGTGAAAAAAACAATGCTAGGTAAGAGTTGAAAGTTTTCTTTAATATCTTTCCTTGATTTGTGCAGCTTCTAGATCAACACAGTATGTCGATGATGTTAAGGGCGCAGGTAAAATTTCCAAAACACTGTTCAGAAAAATACCAGCACCACCCAAAATTTCTAAATAGTTTTGTACTTAAATGTTTTCCAACTTAAATCTGAAATGTCAAAAACCACTGGCATTTGGATTGTGGATACATGTACATACCTGCGTTGATAGCAAACATTAATAATGTACACAGGTCTCTCAAAAGACAGTGATATGATGAAAAGCTGCAAAAACTAATTAAATGAACAAGGAGCGTTTCCTCTTATTTTACAACTTTTTCTATCAATTGAAAAAATTATGAAATTGATCATGAGTGATTAAGAGCAACATTACATCAGTGGAACACCACAAAAATAGACCAGAAAGCTTAAAACTTCTTTTCAAATTTTGTTTGTTTATCTGTTAACATGCTCATTTAGGAAAAAACATTGCATGCCTCAAAAAATTGGTTCTAAAATGTCACCATACAAAAAAACACAAACACAAAAGCATAATGAACCATCTTGAAGTCTTAAGCAAACAAGAAACACCAAAAAAGGATTCTGACTGTAAGCTTCCCACTGAAGACCCACTTGTCACATTTAGACTGACTGTTGCCAAAAGCAACTACTTCAGATGAGCACAAGTTATAAAAGCTTGCTTGATTTTGCCCTAAATTCTTCACGTAAAATGCATCATTGGTACAATCAACATTTTTTCAAGCTTGTAACTCAAAGCCACAAAATATACCCTATAACAGGGTGAGCAATCTCATGCTACATAAAATTCACTGACTAATTTTTCCTTGCTCAGTTTTTTTTTTTTTTTTTACATAGATATTTTCTTCCTTGTACACAATCTCATAAAATTTTGTTACTTATTTCACTGAATAAACAGTGTTTAACTTTTGGTAAATTTAACTGTAAAAAGTTTATAAAAATTTCTAAACATACTCTAACAAAAACATAGCCATGTGCAATGACATCATGGAACTTTTTCCTACTCATCTTCTGCTGCAGCTACATATAACACTTTGGTAATCTGTAAGTTAACCCACTCCCCTTAAAAAACGAAAACTGTTGTTTTTAGGCCAAAATCTAGGTACGAATATATCGTACGCCGGCTCTCAAAGTGTTGACACTTTCAGAACCGGCGTATGATACATTCGTACTTCGATTTCGGCCTAAAAAACAGCAGTTTTTGGTTGCCTTACCAACGCCCTAGCTCCTCTGCCAATTGCGCTAGAGAGCTGTTCAAGGGCTCAAATGGATCGGCCAGTCTGGTAGATTGCACTCGAAAAAAATTTTTGGTTAAGCGTTGCGGATTTTTTGTGACTGACGTCATAAGTGAAGTAGTTTTAGGGTCATTTTGGCTCATGTTGCCCGGCCTAGGGCTCATCTGGTAGGCCAAAGTGTTTCGCTGAAGTTTTCATTGGAAACTAGACTTGAGTCCGAGTCTTTTGAGGCTTTGATCGACTTTCTAGCGTTTCTGGTTCAAAAGATATGATCTAAAATAAACAAATTAATTAATTATCTAATTAGCTAATTAGTCAAATATTTTTATTAACTTACATCACAACTTTTGAACCTGAAACCCCAGCAGGTCATCCAAAGTGTCAAAAGACTTGGAATTGTAGCCTAGTTTCCACTAAAAACTTCAGCGAAATACTACCACCTAACGGTTGGCACCCAGGGCCAGGCAAAGTGGGCCAAGTGGCCTAAAAGTCCTCCATTTATGATGTCACTCACAAAAACACCGCATCCCCCAAGCAAAAAAAATTTTTAGAGTGCAGACTAGTAGACTTGCTGCGTCCGTGTCTTTTGAGACTTTTACCAGGTCTGTAGAGCATACAGGACCAGAGAAATACCCGCGCAAAGTCACGTGTGTTTAGGCGTTTTTGTTTCCGAAAATCCCCAAAAGCAGCTGGACGCCAAAGAGTTAAGTGTGTCACAAATGCATTACAGTTCTCTGAACACCTGTTGTCTCTGCACAACAATTGGTAAAAAACAACAAAAGTTTTAACCCTGGCTGTTCATTCAGCTATCGAATATAAATACAGCATTTATAAATCAATGCAGTAACAAAAGTTTGTCGAACACACATTGAATTGAAAGCAATCGAACATGAACACACAATCGAATGTCAAACACACATTAAAATTAAATTGAAAGCAATCGAACACACATACATTTTGCATTTTATACCTACCAAAGCTCTGAATTAACCCTTAACGACTGCGCACCAACATATTGGCGCGCACTTTTTTGGCCATAAATCGCCAGCCGCTAGAGCTAGAGAGCTGTTCAAACCCTTTATGGATTCAGCAAGTGTTCTAGTTGACATAAAAAAAAACATATTTCGTTTTGGGTTTGAGGTTTCCTGGGGGGAACGTCACAATTAGGGGTGCTATTTTGGCCATCTTTGCCTGGCCCTGGGTGCTGTCCCAATGGGCCATTTTTTGGACTTAAAATTTCATTGAAACTAGGTCAAAACCCGCATCTACAGAGCCCTTGATTGACTTCCTAGCATATCGGGAGTGAAAATTATGGCTCATAAACCAAAAATTGACCAAAATTTTGCTCCATCAAAAGCCACTCTGAAGGGCATTTCTCCCCAGGCAACAACTTGCCGTCAGATTGAGCTAGAGAGCTGTTCAAACCCTCTAAAGACTCGTGAAGGTATGCAGTTTGCAATAAAAAAAAACTTTTCAGTTTAGGATGTCTGTTTCTTTTTTAATGCTTATATGATGATAGGATGTTTATGTTATTTTTTGCTGACGTCAGCATTTTTGCCCGACTTCCCTTTAAGGCCCGTAAGAGCCATTTAAATGACATTAATTTTTTTGAGTTTAGCTGTTTATTGGTTACATTTCAGGAATTTGAAGGGTCTGAATGGGTTTATAGCATTCCTGGTTCTAAGATTAGGGCCAAAAAACATTAAAATAAATTAGGGAAATCCCCCAAAAGTATTGAGAAAAGCCCCTTACCAATTAGCTGTTTTTTTGGCCTAACCTTTGACCAGAAAATCTAGAAACTCAATCAAGGGCTCTAAAAACGCGCATTCTCGCCTAGAATCCTAAAATACTACGAGCCAAAATATTGGCACCTGGGATCGGATGATGACGTCATATAATTAACCAAAAAACATGCCCCTGTCATGATCTCATTGGCCCGAAACCCCCCAACCAAATTTAAAAAATTTTTTTTTAATCTATGCTACATGATGCCACTAGTCATTACAGGGTTTGAACAGCTCTCTAGCTCAATCTGCTGCCGAGTTATGGCTAGCCAAATTATGCCTTCTCTGAAAAGTTTTGAATTCGGCCAAAACCGGGTTTTTGACCCATGATTTTGGCTACAGCTATGCTAGCAAGTCAATCAAGGGCTCTATAGACGCGGATTTTGACCTAGTTTTCAACAAAACTTTGAGCCAATAGAATGGGTCAATGGGTTGGGGCTCAGGGCCAGGCAAAGGTGACCAAAATTTCCAAAACATGCCCTCATTGTGACGTCACCTCCAGAAAACCCCCACCGAAAACGAAAAACTTTTTTTTTCAATGTCAACTAGAAGACTTGCTGAATCCGTAAAGGGTTTGAACAGCTCTCTAGCTCTAGCAGCTAGCAATTTATGGCCAAAAAAGGGCCAGCCAATCGCGGTCCTTAAAGGGTTAAGAGGTTTGTATTTAGACATAACTAATTTGAATTGCAAACTGCATCTATGCAATTCGCAGAAAACTACTCATTATGACTGTAAAATTAAACTTAGCATATGAAAATGCAATGTGATTGAGTTTGATTGCACCAATGTATATGTTCATTTGCTCATAATCATTTCACAGTTATGCTAATCATTTCATCAGCAATTCTCAAGTCTTCCTAATGCAGTAAAAAAACACTCTTAGCAAGCATGAAAACAAAATATTTTGCAATTTTGATCAATACCACATTGATGACCAGAATTCCACGACAA
>JGI24158J21664_10000846_pt1 | contig 31149 bp, 16 predicted proteins | sample Ectturendosymbi3_FD_21664 | JGI IMG/M metagenome (IMG submission 21664)
ATGGTTAGAACTATAGTGTGATTGCAAAGCATACAATTTAAATGCATGACACTAGTGTGAAAGCTCCACAATATATTATTCGTTACTACGTTCTGTATTTTATACTTTCTATACAGATTACGTTTGCAGCAGGGCCTCTGCTGGACCGGTTTCAGGTCTTTTCCGCTCCTGCAATGCCACAAGTGCAAATCAAGGAATTGAATACATAGAGGTGTACATGAGAGGAACATTGGGCTTTCGTTTATGGGAACTCAAAACGTTTGTTGTGAGTGGCACGGACTAACAGTAAGTGACTGATGAAACCATGGACAAAGATTTAGCATTCATCTCAGAAGCAGTTTAAAATTTCAGCATCAAATTAGGAAGATTTTCTCTAGGAAGTGAAATTGTGGAACGGAACAGTGTTTGAAACACAAACCATGAAACCACACTACGTAAGAAAATGTTTGATGTGTCCCGACAAAATGTTTAAACTGAAATATTTGTTTGCGCAAATGGAACAAAAGCAGTCTTATGAAAGAAAAGAAAACTGTGTTCAAGCAACTAGTCTCCACAAGCGAGTCAATCAAGCAAAATTTTGAAAAGAAACTTGTTCCTAGTTTGCACTCTGTGCACTTCAATTCAAAAATGTGTGAATTGACCTGGCCTAACTCCAACCAAAATTACACAGTTTCAATATTGTAGTAAGTTTTTCCGTGCAAAACTAAATTCGAGCCATTGCACATGCCTGCGTCTTTGTCCGATTCTTCTCGTGATGGTTCAGACGATGGTGGCAACGTTGTAATTGTGTGCATCGCGTACACAATGAACATAATGCTCGGTGTTCCTACGAAGAGAATCTGTACTGCCCAAAACCTGTTGGAAAGACAGTGAGTTTGACTGCACACTAATGGCATGGAGAAGTAGTCGCGAATGCAACATACAATTTTTGCGTGGTTGAATGACAGTTAAAACCTTTTTGAAATTGCGAACGTGACAGAAACTTCTGGCGTATTGTTTTATAATTTTTTTTGTGCGAAACGGACCTCTGCAAGCAGTGAAATCTTTATACATCGGCTCGCACAATAGTACGAAAGCAAAAGTTAAGGACTGGAAAACTGTTGCGGTTGGCGAAAACTCGATTGTTTTTGCTTATGGCCGATCTAGGGCTCACTGGAAAATGGTTTCCTTTTATGGTTCTCTCAAGCGTGCGATTGAGTCGTCTGTTTAGGTTCACTCTTTTGAACCAAGAGTGAGTGACGCACTTGAAGTGACGAATGGCCGTTGCATTTGCCAGTGATCCATAATGGGGTTGAGACTGATCGGCTTACACATTTCGACACATGGACGTGCAACGAAATGACATGCAGCGAACAAAAATCTATCAAGATTTTGCAGCTTGAGCAGAAACGGGACCAGATTTTTGCTTTTTCAAGCAACTTTGTAAATTTTGAAGATTTGAGAACTTTTTTGTTTATATCTCTTAAATGCTCCACTAATGTTTTTTATTTTAATTTTTTTTTCAAGTGGTTATACCGACAAAAATATTAATCGACAGTAAAATTAATCAAAATTGTAACTCATGCACTGTTTCTTTAAAATCCCTATTAATACTTTTGCAATAGGTTTGGCAAACATCATAATTGAAAAATTTATTTTTATTTTTTTACCAGGCTATTCATTTGCCCACACAAACACACCTTATCTGCGAGATGGGTGCAAACTGATTGTAGCAAACGTTGCTGCAACCTGGTTGTAGAGTGTTGCAAATGAAGTTAGACTGTTCATCGCCGTAAATACTGTCACCAATGCTGATGACAATAATTAACCTGCAAAAAAATATGAGTCAACACAGTTGCTTCACAGGGAAAATTCACACAAGACAAAATGGAGTGTGCACGGGCAATAGACGAGCTGCGAGGCTCACAATGCGACTCAAGCTATTACATGGAATAGATTTCGTTTCTAGCTGTATATCCTTCAGACTTAAAATAACGTTACGGTAAGGTCTTAGAGAATCGCATGAAATGCTTCTTGTGAATCATGGGTTATTTCTGTTCGTACGTCTGCGGACAGCAAAAGCAACACAAACGACCGGCGTGTATGTAATTAAATCAAAATATCATTCGCGGATGTTTGACACAAAGCAAGGTAATGAAATAAGGTATCGTTGTGTGCGACTGCCGATCTAAAATTAGGTTTTCATCGAACGGAGGAGGAGCCTCCGGCTGCACCAAGCCTTTACCACATGTGCGGAGATGTATAGCGGTAAAATTTGTGCTCCAGGGCACAGAAGCAATTGAGTTTGAGTAGCGTGCTCGTTAATCAAACGAGGTTGAGCAGCGGGGTCGTTAATCAGCGACTTGGAATTTAACATGTTCTTCCTAAACTTACGTTCATTTCATCACAAGTAACAATCGTTTTTATTTTTACGGTAATAATCAAAAAAGGATATTGAAGTGAAAACAATTCTCGAGAAAAATCCTTCAAACTGCGAGTGGCTTTATATGAAAAGGGTATTACGAAAATTGAGCAAACATTTTTAAAAAGCTGATATCACCGCTTAAGTTGCAACATTTGAAGGAGAAACGTTCCAAAACCTCTGTTGGAGATGTGCTGGAAGCACAAGGTAATGATGGTTCATACCGGAAAGGAAAAGGAGAAAATTCAAGGAGACAGGAATTAAAAACACAGCAAGCCTGAATTGCTCAAACAGAAGTCTGAACATAAAATCCGAAATTACAAGGCTCTTTGGAACCAAAAACAATAAATTTGGCATCTTCAAATTGAACATCCACACCAATCCTGTAAACCTTCACTTTTGTTACAAACCATGTTATTTTCAAACCTCCAGGAGGAAAAAAAATTTTTGAAACAAAATTGATCAAACTCTTTACTTCTATAGTGAACTTGTAAATTTACAGGCTTTTAAAGTGAAAAAATGGAAACTGAAAAAACAAACAAGTTCGTCATGCGTTTTTCAGTACATTAAAACATCCTGTCCCACGCATTCCCGATATTCGACACTGAATCAGCTTCATGAATATGCACAGCTTGCAGGCGTCAGAAAAATACAGACAAAACGGTTTTAGAATCACTTAATTTCCATTAAGAGTGAAGTTGTTTGGTAACAACTACTACTGTACTGAAATTTGTTAGTTTCATGCAACGTAAAATCTAGAAAATCAAGTCGCTAGTATTTTACTCTCTAATGAGATCTAACTTATTTTGCAGCTGAATGTATACGATACGAATCCTTGTCTATAATGAAATTTTGTTACAATAAAATTAGACAATACCCTGTAAATAATTGAAATTAACGAACCATATCATTATCGGTGACGTTCCTATACTAGGCATATACTACCGAAAATCTTGTTGACGTTTACAGCATTTCAAAAAAATGAACATCACAGGCTTTCGCAAATGAACTGCAGAGGAAAGAAACTTATATTGGCACGCAAATTGTTTGGTGTGTGAGATCGGCTACACGAAACAAATAATGTCTAGATTGTTACAGCATATAGAGTTTTTGCTTCTTCAAGTACAAAATTTTGAATACTTACCGAAATAAAAACAAAAATGTTATCCAGACTTTACCGACAAAAGGAGAGTAATTGGCTACTCCTTCCAAAAGCTTTTCAAAAATATGCCAAGCCATATGTAAAACTCACAGGGACACTTGTACAATAGGTGTATAGTGCTTTTTACAACTCACTAATTGGTTTCTGTGAAAATAAACAAAATGACAACTTCTTAACATAGTAATAAGATGTGGAATCAACCTTCATAGCAGTAAGCAGCTCAGTACAAGCGTACTCTACAAGTTTCATTGGCAGTGACCAACAGATTGCGATTAAGCAATGGATCAAAATTAATTTTAAAACTTTTTTCTTGGCATGTTTCAACTGATAAAGACTTTCATGGACATCAAAATTTTTGACTCGACTCTAAGTCCAGGACCGCTGTATCGACAAGAAACGGTTCCATCTTTTTTAAATAATCTTCTAGAATCCTTCTTTACACATCGAGGGCTCTCGATAAATGCTCGATATGTACTGAAGTGTTCATATGTACGTTACCTGTCAAAATTCGAGCACACACAGGCATGGTGTTGTTCCTAGCGCTCTCGTAATAAGCCTCCAACAGCGTCGGCCTTCTATTGCGCAGCCCACTGGTCAGAACGCCAGTTTTGTGCGCGGCGCTTACATGTATCCTGCCATGCATGACGACGTGCGTCACAAACGGCTGCTGGAAGTACGTTGCTACACCGATTGCAGGTACAAGTCAGCTTGACAAACCACGCAGAACAGCGGAATTATTACGTCTCTGACGCCTTAATCTGAGTGGATGAAATCATCATCACGTGATTGCTCCAAGCATTGATCACGGAAATTGTATACTCGGCACTCACGACACAACCTGTTCATTCCTCACGACCTGGGAAACCAAGTGGGAAACCAAGGCTTCCTCACGACCTGGGAAACCAAGGCTTCCTCACGACCTGGGAAACCAAGTGAACGGATTTTCGCACTTTGTTTCTGTTTACCAAATAAAATGAATTACAGGGAAAATCGAAGTAGACCTCGTGTTCATTCAGTGTCTTCCAGGCATTTACCTTCATGAGAGCCCTAAAAGCAAATACTTAACATTTTAAAACCGAACATGGAATTGGGAGACGAACTTTAACAAACCACGCGTTTCACAATGTTTTTTCCGGGGCTGATATTAAAGGACTTCTTCTTTCAAAAAACTAGACTTTGCACTCGATAATGATTACTCACCGACATTATGTTGAGAAGTTTCGACTTGGTTAACAAGTTCCGGCTTTCATTAAAATTTGCAATTATTTCACAGATAACATCGAAATTTCACAAATTCCAGCCGTTTCACTTTCGTTTCCAAGATGTACTGAGTACTGTAAATGTAAATATTGCAACAAGTCCTTAGGGACACTTTTGAATTTCTGTATAGAACAGAGAAGTATTTGCTGGATACTTGCTGATTTTGACAGAAACATGTGAAAAACTTTCATTTTAATGCAGAACAACGCAAACGCTTGGTCAGGAACTGGTTGCTTTGTGTGATGGTATCATGCATAAGCTATTTTCTAATTGATTTCCAATGAAAATTACAAAAGCAGAGCTTCTAGTTTTCAAAGGCTACCGACAGAACAAAATTGTCCACTGAATCTGTTCTCATCACTGGTGCAACAAAGATAATTGTATCAGTAGGAAAACGAACGACGTTCTTAAAACGTTTATTATGCAAACATAACAGAGATCGAAAACACATATTACCATGTTTTTAGTCATTACGTAAGGTTTTGACATAGCTGTCAAGAAGCATTTTTTTCGCAAATACTTTCGGTAAGTCAGTGTCTTAAATGCTTTGAAGATCGTAGTGTGTTATCACGCATTTAAACCTGCTTAAGAATCTTTCTGCTCCAAAATCTTTGTTTCATCTTCTTCTAATCCAGTGGTTCCCAAACTGGGGTTAAATTACCCCCCGGGGGTAATATGCGATTCTTAGGGGGTAACGCAGAACCTAAACTTTGTACTGCCGATGCATAGACACAAGTATACTGATTATGTTCTTACTTCGACGCAAACATTGAAGGTAATAGGACACAATCACTACCTTGATTTAGGTAACGGCTCGAACAAGTTTGGGTACCACTGTTCTAATCGTAAGGATATTTTTTCAGGTTATAAACTAGCAGCACTGATTCAACGTGAATGACCAGTAGTTTATCTACAGCAGGAACAATAATCATGACAAAATCACAAAACTAAGATTTCATCATTTAAACAAAACTGCTCTATTATTTTGATAGCTTCAACGTGCGTCTTCATACATCAGAAAAAGCAACAGGTCATCTGCAAAATAATTGTTTCGCGCTATAATCTGACTGACTTTGTTTATACTCAAAACCCTAATGTACTCCTTTAACTGCTTAAAAGTGAAGTGTCACTCCTGTTGTCAGGGATAATACTTCGGCAAATGCTGTTAATGAATTTCAAACAAATATTTCAACAAAAACAATTTGCTGCATTTAAAAAATGCAGCCGGAAATTGCATCTAAACATAAAAACATTTCCTTTCAAAAACTCGACGAATGCTTGCCCATTCGGGAAACAAAAGTGCAATTAATTGAGTAATAGGGAATTTGCTCGAAATATGGATTCCTTACAATTTTCTCTGCTTTGTTTCCGAAAATTGCTTCTCGCATTAAACCGAAGAGTATCGAAATGTATATTATTTGCCATGCTTGGGTTACTGAGTGCCAATGGCTCAAGTTACAGAAGAGAAAACAATCTGAAATTGTCTGATAATTTCTTATCGCGTTTTGGAAACAACGCTATCTGCAGGTAGTGCTTTGTTGAACACGAATCTCACGTTATCAATCTTTGTATATGCTCCGCGTAGAACTAAAATTGCTCAAAAATATCTTTTGCAACACTTTACAGAATATAATTAGAAGCAGTCGAGCGAACAGATTATATCTACAAAGCCGTCAGCATCCCGTAACCAAGTTCAGGTTGAAATGCCAAGGTGATGAAAATTCGAAAATGAGGCAACCGCAAGATCTACATCTGCTAGAATAGGATCAGACATTCCAGACCAGCACATTAAATTGTTCACTGAGCTGTTGAAAACTTTTAACACGGAAAAACTTGAAGCACAGATTCTATATATAACATAGTCTGTAAGGCCAGATGTAATCCTGCCTTTTGATAAACTGCCAGACATCTACCTTGCAATTCCGAAGCTTGAGTTTCAGCTAAAAACAAATATGCAGTAAATCGCAGGCATATCGCCAGGCATCTTACAAGTCGGCAGACAAGAATTCAACGTAGGCAAAAACAGTGAGCTGTGGCAGTTTGCCGCGGTTTGGTGAATGTCATGCATGACTTGTTATTCGAACTAGCGGATCAGTACCAATACGCACTGCGCGTAGGTTGATAGCGAAGTAGCAGGTAAGGTGCATTAGCTGGCTACAGGAATCACTACAATTTTTCAAAAGACTTGGAAAACATTCTATCAGATACTTTTTCTCCTCAATGAACCTATTTTGCAAAGTCAGGCTAACATCGCGATTTGTATTGAAGCTGGTGAAACACTGGTTGCCCAAAACAGTCAAATACATTCCAAAATGTTGTGCTGTTGCAATGTAAAAGAATGACTTATCTGCATGCACGTTTTTTCTAGAAATCCATAATTTTATCGTTGCTTTAAAAACTTATATTATTTTTGAGACAGAAAGTTTATGAAATTCAAGCACCATTACTCCTGATCAAACAATCACATTGTCAGCTAAGCATTTACCAGACACTGGTCACACAGACTTGTCGAAAAAATAATGATGAAAACATAGCGTGGTTAATCTAGTACGGAAGTGAAAGATAAACCATATTGTTTTTGACCCCTGACATGTTCAGCTGCTAACTCAGCAGTGTTACATTCACAAGCTATCATTCTTTATGCGCTTCAAACATTTTTGTCGGCACGGTGCTGTCAAGCTGTGTTGCATGAACCTAAACCCCTTCAACATCAACAATTTTCGTTAATAAGGAATCTTTATCAGAACCTGGCACATGTTCTACAATTCTCGTTGTTTCTCTGCTTCCGGCACAGTTCGCGGCGAGCTCTTTCGCCGATTCTAGAAAAACAAAATCTTCGCNTCNGTTCAGAACTGAGCGCGTGACAACTATACCAACAGGTCAACACCAACAGTCGCCTGTTGTCTGACGGTTGAAAACGCTGTCCAGATAAGCGGAAAGTTTTCTAACTTGAAGAATGTTAAGTTTTCAGATCGTACGAAGTTGAAAAAAATTGGTCGCGCCTGTCGCAGGCACGTCTCACAACTGCTCGCTTCGTTGTGTGGCCATCGCGTCTTTGTGCCTTTGTTTTGATAGGAAATTTGCTTGAACACAACTGCAGGATTGACTCAAAACGGCCTGACCCCTTTAAATTGCTGAGCGGCCTCCTGAAACGAGCAGTTTGCGGATTTCGTATCGCTCTGACAACTTTCAGTTTCATGCCTCAAGGGAAGCTCCTGCTGAGCGGTGCTCACAAAAGGAACGGGTGTCTGACGAAGTCACGAAATGTACATTGTTTTCTCAAAGCGCGTTACTTGGCTATTTCTTTGGATCAACACGAACATCTCAGGCTAAGAAGCGATGCACTTGTGCTGGATATGCGTTCAACATTGCTGCTCTAAATTGCCACCAACTTCAGCATCTGGGAAAGGCTTATTCGTCCAAACAGGCGTAATTACGGAAGAGAAAGGTACGCACACACAACAGTAGCATTGAAAGGAATAGTTCAATTCACAACCAAAACAAATTAAATATAAAACATCTCAATTCCACCCTTGACAGCGGAAAGGAGACTGTAATTTTTTTAGCACTAAGAAAAGATTTTCTCTTCCATGCACGAAGCATTGGAATGCCGTTTATTCCAATTTAGGGGCATCGCCAATAAGGTGCGGCTGACACGCATATTTATATGGGACTGGCCCTCCCCTGTTGGCAAATGAACCATGCGAATTTCTTGTTTCTTTTTCGATGATAGTGACTCTTCAGCGTTTGTTCAAGTTAGCCCATCCGCCAAGCCTTACAACCCGCCCGGCCTATCGTCAATTCGTCAGAATTCACCTCTGAGTTTGTTGACTTATTTATTAAGATGTTGCTAAAATAAATTAATGCAAGACGGCGATGTGCTGAAAAACAGCAACATTGTCTAGTTGGGTAACTTTCAACATTTTGCTGGCCTTTTTTGAAAACTTGATTTGTATTATAAAAGTTGCAATGTTTGGCAATAGACATTGTGGCGTCTTGCATTCCTAGCGGTGTGCTGCGTTTGTGTGTAATTATAAAACACGCGCATTTTGTTTCGGTAGAAGCAATCTTTGCTGCTAGTAGAGAAAACGTAGAACGACAATTCATTGGGATGTTGCTTGAAACCATTTTTTTCTACTCAACAGAGAGTTTAACTGAACGTATTTACAGCAGCTATGGTGCTTCATCATGGTATGAGTAACTGCGGCACTTCTTCATTGTTTGTACGGTTCAAAATTCCATTCGCCATATTGTCATGAGCTGCCGATACCCCAATCTTCATTATAATATCCTACCATGGATTCAGCATAGTTTCCCATTTCTTAGCGTGTATTGCTGCTTACATTTTTCACTTATATTTCTTCGGTTGTATATGCCTCAACCCTGCATAAATTGATTGACTTCCTACTCATTATTTGCTAGGTCTGTAATACTTTATGCTTCCTGTTTCTATGACATTTGCTTTTTCTATTTACAGCTGAAAATGGATCGAATTATTTAGGAAAACCGTCAAAACTTGCTAATACTACTGTATACTTTAGCCACAACGACGTGAAACACAGCAGTGCTTTGATATCAAGCATTTGCTTTAATTCGTTTCTAACAGTTAGGCACAAAATGGCTTAACTTCACTGTGGTTTGGACTTTTCATCCGAGCCTCGAGCAGCCAGTTTGCTCAAAAAGACACCTGTGTCTAATCCCATGTGGTGTATACATTTTCAAAGGAAGTATGGTGCGTAAGCTGCTGAAATCCTTATACCAAGCTCTTCAGAATGCTGCCTATACTTTATTTGCCGCTGAGATGCATCCAAGGAGAAGCTCATGTATCATTACGAACCAATGCATTCTTAAAATATTTTTGATGACATTGCGTGCCCCATAATGGGGCATAAGGACTAACAAATTAAAATCAGTTCCAGTAGAAGAATAAAACAACAGATTCTGACAGGAATTTGCAGAGCAGTGTGGAATGTTTTTGCAAATTAAAGAGCAATTCATGAAAAAGAGAGTTCCGAAACAACTACCCGATATGGTCATGAAATGCTTGATAGCTACTAATATTTTTATACTGACAAAAACTGCTTAGAATTGTTTTGGAATTTTCTACTTCGAACCGGACAACATTCTATCAACCTGCACCAAAAAGTACTTATAATATAGCGAATCTGAACTGCATTGGGAAACATATTCGATAAAATTTCTTTTGAACATGAAAGCTTCAGTGAAACAAAGAAGATGAGCGAAAAAAGTATGTGCCACCATAACCCTGATGCTTCTTATCTTGAAAAAAGTTACTTTGATTGTATGAACTGTTAAAGCAGCTGATAACAACGATAAAAATTTATAGGTAGCTTAAGAATTCGACTGTTACAGAAACAATCAGGATAAAACCTTAAAAGTTTAGAACACGGTTCAAACAACATACAACCAATGATGAGAATAAAACAATGGGTAAATGACAAAAATTTATAAGAAAGCAACTTTGATGATTTATGTCCATGACGTAAGCGTGAACATAATTAATGCATTGTCCTCCATTGCCGCCACAAAAAGTTGCTGATGATCTCGCTAGCTGGGAAAATGTTCATTTTCAATTTTGGTGTGGTCTAACTAGTGTTGCATTTCGAAATGCTGTTTTTTCAAAATTACAGTGAAACTGCTGTGTTTTTTGCAAACAATGTTAATCAGAAAAGCACAAAGAATACTTACTACTAAGGTTTCAAAAACTCATTTGACACAAAAGATTTGTAATTTTTTATGCTATGCTACATGTTATTATATGAAAAAAGAAAAAAAATTGTTCGGAAACGCAAGTGCGAAATTAGGCTTTACAAGACGTTTGACTGATGCATTCCTAACTTCACGCTTTATCCCATTGATCGTTTTCTTCGAATCCTTTCAAAAAACATATTTGACCTTCTGGCTATCATCAGTCACTTGAGAAGACGATGTCTTGACTCTCTCTATTGTTTCTTTACAATACAAACAACAAACGAATTCATTCCCCATCATTAAAAGCGGATTATAGATGTAACGTAGTGAGTAGGTCCTGCTTGAACACCGAGACGATGAATACATCAGCTGTTTTTCCGACAAAGACACCAATGGTGGGTGAATTTTAAACTAAATGGACGCTGACGAAAGTGCCAATGCTCAAAAAACACAAACGTTGTTCTCGCAAATAGAAATTTAGTACAAGCGTGGTTGATTGGAAACTACGAGGCGTGTGATATCTAATTTGTCATTGGAAAACAAATACGCAGAAACATTCAGTTTGATCTACTGAATGTATTAGGTTTAAATCATGTCTATCTTTTCTCCAACGAAAGTGTTCAGTGTATTTTAACCTTTCAGGTTTTGATAAATAACAGAATCTAATTTGTGTTGGTTGTTTTTTGGTATTCGTCCATTGGATTTTTATAAACAAAACTACTTGCTCAGAAGCATGATAAATGCGCATCAAAGCGCAGTCAACTATTCGGGTAATAGGCCTTTAAAATTTCACTTCGAAATACAAGAAGCGAATATCATCAATGAAACGAAAATCCTCTTCATTGTTGCTCAGACATTGCTAATGACGAGTCCAGCCGATTCTCCTTTCCTGCCGTCTAAACGTGAGGTAGGTAAGTTATTTGTGCGCAACAGTCATTAGTCATCCTGAATTTGTATGAAAAATCTTGGATAGCAGAATTGGAATTTTTCTAAACGCTTGTATTCTTTCTGTCTGAGAGCTTTTTTCGAGGAACAGAACTTGAATGTGACAAACATAAGGTTGTTCACTATAGGTTCACAATATAAAGGGTTGTTTAACCGTGCCAGAACAAAATTTTCTCACGTTTAAAATACACTTAAATATTTTTTTATTATTTACGTGTTTGTCTCACACACCATGTCCATTGAACACTAGTTATAAGAACACCGAGGTACAGAAATGCTTGTTATATTTTTCGTCCTTTGATTCATTCTTTCCAATCCTCCAACGTTGCTTAACCAGCTGCTCAGGGACATTGGTGTGTTGAAAAAAACTCCCGATTACAGTGGAACCTTTCTCGATCAAACAGGTCATTGCAAGATGAAAAGCCTGAAAAGACTTTGGAACCGAATCGTTTGTAAGAACTATTGAAAAGACGTAAACGTGGAAAATAACCACAGATATCAACGGCTACGACAAAAAGAAAACTCAGAATATGTCCTTCCGCTGATCGGCCAGATAGATATAAAAAATGCCCCCGAAAAATTAAAAAAACGTAGCATATAAAAGCTTCATCAAAGATTGTGGGCTTTGCATTCTTCTGGGGAACATCGTTTGGTGCATTAGCAGCATAGAGGTTTATTTGAAATAAACTTTGTTGGGGAAGATGGTCCTTTTGTTATCCGGAAAAAGAGATTCAATATGAAATTGTTGTGATATTTTCAGTTTGGTAGTTTGCAGTGCAACAAAATGCACAACTTTGCGTTTCTGAAGTTGGTTTCTTTGGCAAAAACAAGTTTACAGGTGAGTAATGTCGGAGCATAGCGATACGCATCATCTGAACATTCAGTCAAAAAGAGCTGTTCCTCACTATACTGCCTGTTGCGAAACGTTTCAAATTCTCAGTTGACAGCGTCTACCAAATTGCTAAATGGCCTTCTTTCAGGTAAGTTTACTTTTCGCGAAAATCAAACCGTAACAAACTTCAGCTAAGCATTGTTTGTAGTGCGTTTAATGGCTTGCTTTACTTGTTAAACACCAACTGAAATATTTTTCTCCGAGTAAAGAATATTGTGAAAATGACTTAATATTTTCGTAAGTCTTTAAAAATTTTCTGATCTTCCTTTGAAGGATTTAGGTAATATTTGAACCACCATATATCGCTGTTAGCGGTGCACTATAAAGTAATCAATCACATCTAAATTGAAGAAAAAATTTCGAGAAACTAGTCTCCACAACAGCGCCGGGTTTGAATCCTAAGTTTGCTGGTGGATTCAAACACGTCGCCTTTGTGGAGACTAGTTACTTGAATACAGATATGGGCAAAGTTTGAATCATTGCAAAAACGAGAAAGCAGAGCCCAGCTGGTTGATTCTTTGAAAGCTCGAAAGCTTACAGCAAACGTAGAGCTATTACTTGTGAAAGAACAATATCTTAACAACGTTTAGATTGAAAATAGAAAAGTAATTTGACACCCTTCCAAAATTGTTTCTCTCTGTAATTGCTTTGAACTCTCCAAAAGTAATTTGTTAAGACACGATGCCTAATGGAAAAAGCGTTTGAGAAAACAGGAAAAGCTTTTCATATCTGACAGGAAAAACAATGAGGTAGTATCTTATCCGCTATAGCTTTTCTCGCCCGCTGGTGCAGAACTTGACAAACCGATTCAGGAATCTGGGGTCTATGCACCTGCTTCGGCCACAAGGTAAGGCTGTTTACCAAATTAGTAGCCACGCGAAATGTTTATGATGGTCAACCAGGTCGCTCTTGTTTGTGCGTTGACTGTTTCCAGCACAACTTTATCGCGACACATCTGGCAAACCTTTGCGCGATGCTTCCTTGTGTGATGTCATAACAATTTTTTCCCTAAGCTGAATGTGATAAACGCTTAATGCGATTTCATGGGTAGCTTACCGGGACCACAAATAGTCTCTGCATATGCCTGATACAGTAATCAAATTAAAGAAACCGCAAAGGATTCAATGTTGCTTGATGAGAGCACATTGCGGTGCAAGCGTGCAAGATGTAATTAGGAGTGATTTTATCAATATCTTTCAATATTTTATTGGGAATACTTTGAAAAGTGATTGGATTTACCTCGACGAATGAAAAAGGAATTTTTATTCTTGTTGAGTTCCTGCAAAGGTTCGCCAAATGATATAGCACTCTTTTGCCTACAAAAAACGACAAAAACTATAGAAAATAAGTACTGTTTGTCAAAACAGTAGTTTTGCAAATGACGGACAGGTAGGTTTCAAATGAATGCGATGAATGTGTTTTGCTTGATTCAAGTATAATTAAAGCAGATACCTGCTTGTAACAGCTTTGTTAAGGCAATAAACTTCTTCGTCACGTCACCAAGCGTCCATAAAACAAATCATATCCTTACTTTTGAGAGTAGCTTATTTATGGTCAATTAAAAGCGTGAACGGTTCCATCTCTATCCGGTACACGAGTCTCAACGCATGCGCAAGTGTTGCCAAAAGGCGTTGAGCGACAGTGGCAACATTAAACGTTTCGTAACAATAGACATTTGCGATCACATTCCAGCCACACGGCTGTGTTTTGCTTTTCCTGGAAGGGTTGTCCTTCGTGTTGACAACCTCAACCATATTTTTGTCATCATGTGGTAGAAGCAATCCAGCGAACTAGTGGAGGAAAAGGTTAATTTGCCCGTTGGTGAAAAAACGATTTTTTTTCCACAGGCAGGGACGAAAACCCCGCTTGCGGCGTTGAAAGATTTCCGACGTTAAACTGTTTTTGGGAAGTATCTGTCAAAATTTTCTCTTTTCACAACTGTTTTCGCTATGAACAATCAATAAAAACAGATTTCAAACACATTACTACTTTACATCCTAACAGCTTTATTTAACTTTAGCAACTTCAACCGTACCCGCAGGTGTAATATTCTCTCACTGCTCTTGTCGGTTGGAGATCTTTTTCCATGATGCTTACAAAGTTATATATTTCTGTAAAAACCATCAGTCCTCAACTAATGTACCAGCAAAGTTTCATTTGCTGAACTCAATCTATAAAACGGCGCGGTGATGGAAGCTGTGCAATAGCTGTCAGAGACATTTCAATGAAATACGCTACGGCGCAATAAACGTCCCATTTTAAGTCAGACAGTGTAAGCTCCAAACAGCTTACAAGAGTTTTATCGTGCCTTGCAATACCAATGACGTCAATTGGTTTCACGCTTGTATTGCCAGTTGTACTGCTTGAGCAAAGTCTGGTGGTGCGACAGTAAATCTCTGGTATGTCCTACGTCCGACTTGCGTCTTTTTCCTGTTGCTGCTTTTGACCAAAAATGTATTCACTTTCGCCGCCTACAAAAGTTATGCAAAATGATGTCAAAACTATTGAGATCAAGAAACTACAGTTTGAAGGTAGAATTTGCCATGCATTTTTCCAAGAAACCTGTTTGAGATGTATATAGAATCTACAAGCATATGAAACATCTAAACACAAAACGTTTCCCTGCAAAGGCTTTCTTTACTTCAAAGGGAAATGGGAGGGCGAAGATCTAAGAAAACACTAATGGTTGTAACAANAAAATCAATCACGGTAAGTACGTGCTGAACAGAACGTGTTGAAGCTTTCTTATATCCCCCCTTTACACTGCCACAAAGATCGCGTTTATGTGTTTCGGAAAAATAAATAATTTTTAACGAATTTTCTTAAAAAGCTGATAGGGATCATAGAAAAAGACATATAAAAACATGTTCTGTGATGAAGCGTACATATGCTTGCCTTAAACACATTTCATAGAAAACGATTGTGCTAATAAGGAACTAAGATCCTGAAAAGTGTAGAACTTGTAAGTGAAGCAAGTAACATTAACAAATGCGTGCAACGCGTTTTCCACTGAACAGGAAAAATACCACAGCTGTGATGTAAGCACGACTTAAGGAATTTGATGCACAACAGCGAAAAACACATGAAAAGGTGCACCTGACCTTCGTGGTCTGCTGTTTCTGGTCATAAGCAGGTCAGATATATTGTATATCACGGGCACGATGCACGGATTATGGCAAGAGTTTGATCAGAAACAACAATCTTGACTGTTGCAAGTATAAATTTGGAAATACTTTAAGGTGTCAAAAGCTTTAGTGAGCTGTTCAATGTTCATCGAAATTTCATCTCCATCATTCCACAGCATGCTTTCCAATCTATTAGTCCGCTATTCGTTCAACACTGAGGAAAAGGACGAATGATAAAATATTTCGTCTCTATCAACACTTAACAGTATGTTTATATGCAAAAATGTTATAGTGAAAGCAAAAACGGTGTTGGTTGATTTTTGCTGTGAAATCGTTAGTTAATAGTCATATTACCAAGATCCTGTTTCATAAAATTTCACCGTTGTCACTTGTACTACTGCGAATCACTTTATAATTTGTCCATCGTTAACCAAAACAAAAATAAACAAATAAAAAAAAGGTTGTAAATCAAAAAAAGTACCAAATGAGTTCCTGCAAGATGATTTATCCATGTAAAAGGCGAAACACAACATATTCAATTTGACATCATTGAACTCATTATAACTTCTGGTGATCTAAATCTCTTGCCTGGTTGTTTGTATGCCAAGAACAACGAGTTCTTTGACAGAGAAATTTAACTGCAACATGAACAGGGAATTCTACCAATAATTTCTATCTATTTGATTATTTTATAATTGTTCTTACAAAGTCCTGTGGTTGCGTTGTTGTTTGTCAGGAAGTCTTACAAACGAAGAGTTTAAAAGCAAACAGAAGCCTTGGCATTCATTTTGCAAAATCGTAGACTTTACGTCTTTGATAAATTTTAAGTAATGTTTCTTAGATGTGACGCACTAGAAAATGCAAAGATTATGAAGAAATACCTATAAAAAATCTTTTGAATAGTTCTGCAAATTTTCACAGTGTACTTAAACGTGGTCACTTTTCAAATGTTTAACATTTAACGCCCAAAAAGAAAGCTTAGGGTTTGACGAGTAAGACCCGAATGAACTGCGTTTAACGCATGTCTCCCTCAGGATCGCAAAGACCTTGGCATACAAGCAACAAGGCAAGAGATTTAGATCACCATGTATCGCAAGATAACGGTTAGATCATGATGTTAATCACGATTTTCCATCGTGACTGCTTTCACGATAAGATCGTTGTCTGAAAGACCCCACATGCAGCAATGAAGTTTGTTCCATGCATGAACGTGGTTCATATTATCAGCTGTTTTGTTCGCACCATCTACATATAGGTGGTGGCAAAGCATGACTCTTAATTAGTAAGCGCGATTGATACAAATTGCAAAAATATACGTCGAAATAATTTTGGAAAACTACGTGGAGAGTAATGTTGCTGAAACTCGTGCAAAGTCAACCAGTGTGTAAACATTTTGACCTATGCATTAGATACGTCACAGTCGCATGCTCCACTTTTAATATCACATAAATACGCTGGTTTAAATAAAGGTTGACGATCGACGTCAGTCGCACGATCAAACAACTTTGATTCAAAACCTCCTTGTGCAAAAGTAACAGGAAAAATTAGGCAGTAAAATATAGGTTCGTGTTTGAAAATGTTTGATTCTTTGCAATATTGTGGGAATAAACAAGACACCGTTCACTTGCCACAACCGCTTTTTACTTTTGTGACTGAGTGCTCGGAAGTTACAGTGCTTGTTCGTTTAAGGGCCTGTGCATGCCACAACACATTCGTACCTTACCTGACCTTGACCAGGGTTGGACTCAGTGTCCTTCTCTGGAAGCAGTTTTGTACCAAGTGTTACGGGTTAGCGAACAATAGTGTTAAAAAGTGTTTGTAACCCTGTGGTTGTGCTTCCAACGCAGTTGTAAAACGTTCTGTTGTGTCTCTTTTTATCAATCCGCGTTGTGCAGGCAGTGTGTACTTGTACTATGGACTTCGTGTCTGTTTCAAAAAATTAAATTAAATGAAAAATTAAATCAAATTAAAATTACTCCAAATTCGTGTTCATTTTCGAGATAGAAAAAAGTGTTACAGAAACCGAAGTATTGGCAAGCCTGTCAATTCCCATAGAAAAAAAACATAACTAATGTTGTTGTTTATTTCTCGCCTTCACCTAAGATGTCAAGTATTGTTGAACTTTAGTAGAACGATACGAAAACCGAAGGTGTTTTTGAGCTTGACGGAGGAGTTGTGGGAAACGTTTTATTACCTATTACTGGCTGTGGACTGTCAGCGATGCACAAACGTCTGATGAGATCGAATGGGTCGCATCAAAATATGTATAACCTAACATTACGATTTTGCTGAAGCAACAGCAGAACGAAATGCTAGCTTCCATGTTAACATAAAAAAGTTAATTCACTAGGCATTGAAAGCCTTTCACTTTGAAATGCTCAACACATAGATTCAAATGAGGAAAAATAGCACGAATGGTATTCATATAAAATAATAAGAAGTTTATTTATTACGATACAACATAGTACGCGAAAGCAAACACTGCTAGAAAGTACCCGTAACCAGGACGCCGAAAAAAAACTAAAGTTATCTATTCGAGGCGCCCCAAAAATGTATTAAAACAAACATAGTGCGCCAGTGCATAAGTATATTATAAATGTCGCAACGCAAAAAAAAACAAATTTGCAAAGTACACATTTGACAAAAGAGAAAAATACAAGCACACAAAATCCTTACAATATTGGAGAAGACAGGTGTTACCATAAAAAGGGTTATAGCTATATATGGTTTCGTAAAAACAAGCCTATTCATAATTTAAGAGATGATTCTGATAATGCTTAGAGAATGTGACATGTGGCAAGGTTTTCTGACTCTGTTGGAATTCTTTCCAGAGCGCAACTTTTTCCACAATTTCGCACAGATACGTTGCATAGAGTGCTTGTATAAAATAATTTTGGTTGTCAGCGAATCTGGTTTGGTAAGAATGAACATTAGAAATATTTTGAAAAAATTGTAGATTTTGGGCAGCGCACCGTGATGTAGTTTATGCATAAATTTTACTGATTCAAGTCAATAGATATCATTTTTTTCAATACATTAAGATTTTTATATAAAGGTGTAACATGACAACTGTAATTACTAAACGTCATTATCCTTAATGCATTATTATAAAAAACGTTTTTTCAGAAACACTTGCATAGAGAACGCATAAAAATTTGGCCAAAAATGATGTAAGTTATTCCGCATCAGAAGGAAATACTTAACGCGTACATCACTAAAATATGGATTGTTGTCAGGTGGACGGAGAGATGGTGCCTCACGCCCACTTCACTTTATACCTTTCCTCAGGCGCCCCTACCGCAAAAGCATAAATTGAAGAAATTCCTTCTTTCTCAATTGGGTACACATCCATTTTGTACGGCTCTTACTCAAGAATATCCTGATTGAGTGTCACCTTGCTTTGAAAAAGGACAAACAACTAGGTGGCGATCCACCTCCGAAGCCCATCTTTCGCATCACTGCGGCACATTAAACGACAAGGTACCACAAGGAAAAAGTAGCTGAATCTGCTCACAAACTGCTTTACTAGGAAATCGATTTCGCATCAATTGCGCATCTTCAGTCCTGTAAATTTACTACGACACAATGACGATAACTATCCGTAATCGCGTGTATTCGTTTTTCCAAGCCTCTTCGTCCTTAAAAGTTTTCTTAGATGCATGTGTGGAATATACTACAGAAACACTAAGCAATTTTGTGGTTTCACGGCAGACGTTTAGGTTGAAAACACGAAAATTCTGAGTTGTAATAGCGCCACAAAAACTCATTTCGGAAGAACATAGTTGCAAATATACGGCCAGTGATCATTGATGCAGTCTTTTAGTCTTTCTGTGGTTTTCTAAATGTATCTAGTTCAGAAAATTTTCAAATGTATTGCATTCAGAAAATGAAAAACTTTGCAGTGTATAGCGCACTTGCTGAAATGCGGGAGTTTAAAATCTGTATCTCCTTATTTGCTGCTCACATGATTATTCGTGTGAATCATTTACGAGACGCCATTTTGGGGAACAAGTGGCGGAATTCGTAGATTTCAGCAAGTTCTAATGCTACCAAAAGCGGTGAAGTATGCAGGAAAAAGAACGTTAATGCGTCAGCTATTCACAACGGAGCTTATACTGATTATTTGGCGGGGATTTTATAAGCAATTTTCTCCGCTTCCGATCCATCTAATGCTTGTAAGAATTATGATATCTATTTGGAGGTAGAAGAAATAAATCTTGAAGAAATCATGTCTCACAAGTGTAACGAACAAATAAACTCCAATTGGATTCATACTCTGCTGAGCAGAGTGATCAAAATCTTTAAAAGCTTCCAGGTATGAGCAGCACCTGCGGTTAGATTATGAAGCTGCACAGGATTAACAAGCGCAGTTAATCACGATTTCCTTGTGGATGAAGCGTAGTTAAACAGTATTTCTGATTGGATGAAGTATAGTTCATTTTTACGAATGGTTACCCTTGCAAGGATAATAAGCACCCTTATTATTATTATTATTATACTGGAGTTCATCAGTTTTAGCCAGTTTCTTTTTCTTCATACCAAAGCCTATTTTACATGGTTATGTGTTTTTTCTGTGGTCTGNTAGTTTTGTGAATAGTTGTGTCTTTCCTTAAAAAATCTGGAGTAGGAGAGTCAGATGTCAGGGGAGGTTGACGTCAAACGTATCCATGTTGTATATCCTGACAATTGTTCTGTGAAATTTTAAAAAAGAATCAAACACGATATCAAGTAACGTAACGAACTCACGTTGCATTTGCAGTCAAGTCGTAAACAGCTTTCACTGAACTAATAAACTCTTTGGCTGCTTTAACAAAACGCTTGTGTCTGATTAAAATTTTAGTTAGTTTGGAAAGTCCTCACTGAGGTGAAAAAATTGATACCGTCTTGGATGCAATACCGTGAAAAGCACCAAACTGTTTGATAATGTTTTTACTTTTGCTTTTCAAATTACGCGGCAGCTTTTGCCTGCTGCCAATGAAGATGACTCAATTCAAATTGAAAAACAGGAAATTCACGTTGCGGCCCACTGTAGAACAGTTAGCGATGCCAATGGCTTTTGACCATGTAGCCTATACCTGTTGCATGCACAACGCAACCGGTGCCATACACTGTGCGCAGCCTTGAAAGCTGTTGAGTTACTAACTTCTTTCTGCAGATAATCGCTGCTGATAATGTTCGAAGAAAATGACACGATATTCAATAAAGTATTCACAAGCAATACATTCTGCTAAACACCCACAGGACATGAAATAGACATTCTTAGCAAATCCTTTTACAACGTTTCTGCCAATCGATTTTTAAAATCTATACTTGCTTTTCATAGATGAGTGGAAGAATTATTCCGAACTTTCATGATTCCACTGTTCAAGCTCGATAGTTACATCTGGCAAAGTTTTACTTTTTGCCTTTTATGTCATCATCGCCTTGCTTCTGTCATTTTAGTTGCGTATTAATAAATAAATTGATCAAAGAGAAGCGTGGCATTGTATTTTTGTTCACTTTGGCATCTTGCTTTTTTGGACACTTCCACTGGTAGTATGCAGGGCCGGCCTCAGCAAGTGCGGGGCTCGATTGGAAGCACTTTTGCAGGGCCCCACTCAGTTGGGTGTGCAGAAATTTAAGGGGGGCATCACGATAGAAATCGGTGACGTGAAAGAGTGAGGCCCGAAGGGGCGATGCCAAACAACGGGGCTCTCATGCCCCCAGTTTCACCTCTCCAACAGAGCCTTCAACGGACATCTGCGTAAGACCCAACAAATCCAAGAGTTACTACACGCAATACCTCTTCTCTGGCAAAGTGCTTCTCGCGCGGTACGGCAGTCCAACTGGATATGTGTTAAATAAAATTAGCCACACTACTTGATCTGTGTGAAATTGATGCCACAATTGCCATAATTTTTCCATCGGTAGTACATGACGCAACTTTCACCCCAAGAACATCGTGAGGCTTACTCGCTTGAAGCTAACTGTAACTTCCGTTACTTGGAAATGGCGTAACTGTTAATATTCGTTAAAGAAATTTTCTGTTACTTTTTAAGCAACCGTTATTTTTTCACACCTGTAATAATCATTCACTTGGCATAATTAAAACTAGGTTTATTTTAAACGTTTTCGCTAATCTCAGGTTGCTTCATCAGATCTCTACGAGAGGAAATATGAATAACGTTATTAAAAGACTGACTCAGCTACACACATTTACAACTACATTTGCAAATAACCTTCAGAAGACAAGTAGCTGCAACCATTGAAACAGCAACAACTATCGAACCGTATCTTCCAGAAACTACTGAATTTTGACCTACCAAATGCGAAACGCTTGTCATTGAAACAGAAAACAGCTTCAAAACTTAAACGCTCTCTGCCTTAACGAGCTGCTATTGAAAAATCCGGTCTACACATTATCGAAAACTACACATTACCGAAAACATCGTTACGATTACAGAACGAATTATGATGATTAAGGGTGGTGAAAACCGCGCAGTTCACGTTGAGTTCGTTGGCAACGACCCTCATGCTTTAGAAATACTGTGGACCCCGCGGTGGCGCCACACAAACAGCTTCACTAGAAAGTGTAAGTTTGCGGAGGTTAGTAGGCGCAGCGCGGGGCCCGATTGCAAGCAATCGGTCCAATCGGCTAAAGGCCGGCCCTGGTAGTATGACTAGTTTAGATATGAAATTCTCGTACTTGTGAAACGTGTTTCGCAAGTTTTGTTTGTTTACGACTAGGACCACATCTATGCAATAAGTCCAAGTGGACTAAAGTGTAGCTTACAGCGTGACACAGAAAGTCATAAATCTGTTGCGCTTGCTGTGCTGAGAACTCATCAGCAAGCTTTTAATTGGCCCTCAGAATTCTTCGCTCTAGCCTTGCATATAGGAAGAGAATGCAGAGACATGAAATGACTTGGAATTTAAANTGCAATCTGATGACGTGGCGATTTAAAGATTACCGATAAGTTCCACAGCCCAAAAATTTCTTAGTTNATATAGTTATAATAAAGGGNACAAACCTGAATCTTTTTGTTAGAAGGCTGTTTGGGCATGTTCAGTAAGAGTTCATTATGTTGGTTGAAACTAGAAACCTAAATTGTTTTATGTAGCAGTTCGGAAAAATGTAAAAAGTTGTTTTTCACGAGGTTTCCCGGTAATTCAGATCTTAACTTGTGCCACAAACGTGGGTCTCCTGAAAACTTTCACAACGTATACGTTTGAAAAAATCTCTTCAGTGACTTTTATCGCGTTTAATCTCTCGAAAGGAATTCCTCAAAGCCATGAACTAACTCACAGACATAACTTGCAATCCATGTATATTTCTCCTTACGTTGAACGACTTATTGCTCAACGGTTAAGTTCATAGTTGGCCTGAAAATAGTTGCGGTTGCTTGTAATGTCTGAGGTAGAGTTTCGGTACTGCTCTGGTATTTAGTTTCGCTGAACGTGTTCCAAAACATTTTTTATTGGACTGTTTTTCAAGTAAGATCTCCTACGCGGCTTTAGCCACTAATCTTGAATGAAAGAAGAAAGGCGATGGATTCTCATCCAAACGTAGATGAAACTCCGTTTCCATTATCAAAAAACGCTCCAAGTTTGCAAATGCGTATTTTTGAACTGCAAAAAACAACGGCAAAGATTACGTAACCTAGTCTTACCAACCCTCTTGATCTTTTAAGTTTTCGACAAACTATGATAAATGACAGATCGAAACTTGAAACATACTGTTGATACAAACCTATTAAGTTCTAGCTGTATGTCAGTACAATTGGTGACAGAACATACGCCACAAAAAACTAAAATTTTACTTTGCAAGCAAGATGCACTATGAAATGGGGTGTGCTGGTGTCCAAAATTGAAAAACAATCTCCAGAAAATTTGAAATCTAAATAAGTTTTGTCGAGTAGGCTGCGTAAATACTACAAATTGCCAAGTATGGTCGTGGGAATTTGTGACCTATCGTTTTATCCCATACGTGCGTACACACTTCGAATTTGCGTCCTTTGCAATGAAAACGAACAATTAACGTTAGAAGCACACAAGTCGAACAACAAGGCATGATTTTGTATAGCAACAAGATCTTTGATCTGTACTTTCACGCCTGGCCAGCGCAACTTAGCAGTGCGTGCAATAAACTCTACAAAAAATGATGATCGCTTTGAGAGAAATAGTGTTAATTCAAGTTACAGGGAGGCTTGCTGAAAGAGTACCCGCCAAGTCAGACGAGTTGTGCACATATTTCCCTGTTGGAGATGAAAATTTTAACTTGTCTCTTTTCAGTAAATTTCTGAAACGAAGGAAGCTCAGGACAACATTTGCTTGCTCTCAATTCACCACAAAGAATGCTTTTTGGTAAACGACACTCAGAAATAAAGCGAGCGTGACCAAGTAAACTGCAGGCGACCTCATTCCTTATCTTCAATTTTCGTTTCTGCTTCATGCATGCTCGCCAATTTTGAAAGCAGTAAAGAAGAGCACCTAGAGTAGTTGTGGTTGAGGACCACTGATTCAGATAATCGGTATTTTTAAAAATATTCAAAAGAGCACAAAATACCATTTTACTTGCTGGTGTTTTGGATGTGCTTTTCGTAACAGCTTTTGCCAACTGCTGAGAAAGAAGGTTCAATCTGAGTGAAAAAAGAAACGTCGTTGTTATAAAGGGCAATTGTACTGTAGCATATTTGTCCGATACCCAAATCTCAGGCCTGCTGCACTCACAATGCAACAGGTCAACACCTGCGATTGTTACAAAGAGAATTGATAGGGATATGTGTCACTTACTGCTAACCAAGACTTGTGGTTTGTTTCGAAATATCTCGCATTTTGGATAATCCATTTTCAATCACATGTGAAAACCCGTTTAAGGTCCGAGGAAGCCAGAATTCTGTTTTTTAATTTTGTTTCCGGCTTTATTCGCGAACGCTTTGCGTTAGCAAGTCAGTAGAAACATCCACGGATGCCGTAGACAGATGTTTCCGACGAGATTAAAAAAATATCTTCATATTTGAAAATTAATAAAAGTGCAAATTTGTGATATTTCGGAAGCGATTTTCTGGCGATTTTCGGACATATTTGAAATATTTTTTTAAGCTTATGTTTGTTAGTTTTTCACACGCGGTTTTTCGGCTTGGACTACTTGTAAGAAAACCAGCTCACAAATAATGCCATCCAAAGTAGCTCACGTTGATTTTGGGGAAAATATTTGTGTGAAAGAAAGCATTATTTTCTAATCCTAAAAAATTTCAATTGATTGATTTTCAGCTTTACCCTCGGCTATTAGCGGTTTTCAGAATGCAGCATTGAAAGGAAATCAAAAATAGTTTAAAAAGCGGCAACTTTCTGACAAATGTTTGTCGACAATTTGCAAACATTTTACCCGCACTTAGTTAAAAATTCCATGGCTTTTTTTTCTTAAAATTTCATTTGACATTCGTAGGATGTTGGAAGACACCAAAGGCAACCTCCGGCAATTTTGAGGTGTTTCTTGTGTTTTGAATTGGAACGACAGACCTTTCAAAGGCAAAAAAGACAAAAATACTCCTTCAATTATGGGTTTTTCGCCCCTTTCCCTCAAAATCAGGTACATTCCTCAAAAATATTTTCTTGAAGTTATGATCATGATCGAAATTTTCAGTACAGAACGGTTTTATCCAACATGCGTGCGCTTCGCTCTCCAGCTGTTTGAATAAAAACAACGACATTTTATGGCTTCGCCACAAACGGGTTTTCCACAAGAAATGCGTCACAAGTACGCGGACTTTACCTGAAAAGATGCGTTGCTGTCTTGACTTTCCGTCGATTTCTTAAGCTGTATGCACACGGCATGCTTATAGTGCGGTGCGTCTGGTGTGTCTACACCTTGTACGGTGAGCTCAGTGCCCTTGAGTACGCACACATCTGCACATGAAGCGGTGCGTTCATTGCACACGGCCTTAGCTGAACGAATGACTGAGACTCGAAAGACGTCGATGACGTTAGTGTATTGCAGTAAAACACTGTGTTTAACGTACGTTCTGACATCACATGTGACATATTGTAAAGTGTTACTAATTTTGTACACCGTACTGTTGAACAAAGCTACATACGACCTGTTGCGGTGCACTGCACAAAACCTTGAAATCTTTGATGAAAGCTTCACTTCAAATGAGTAAAATCAGTGTTTTATGCATTAAAAACAAACGTAAATTGGTAAATTTTACTTTGCGCAATGCCTCAAAATTATTAAAAAAGTAGTGCTGTCTTGTCCACACATCAGAAGAATACAGTGTTACCTTACACTAAATTCGCATGATTTGTTGGTACCATGCATTGAATCAGATTTGTGTTGGCGTGCCTCCGCTGTGACAAGGCATTGTCTCAAACGAGTTGCCTCATTTCTAGAGAGGCCAGGTACCAAAAAATTAAATGAATCCAATTAATGTCATACGCAATCCCGTAACAAAAAGCATCAACAGTGAAAAAATAGCAATTGCCTTGACTTTGTTTTTGTAAAACAGCAAAATATCTCACTGTCACTTTGCAAAAAGAAANAAAATTTTAAAAACTGTGGTTACACCTNCATAACTTTGTTTCCTTTCAATATCCGAATATTTACTTCTAGAATTACTATGCTCAGAAAAGATTTCATTTACAAATGTTTAGACCGTCAGTCACATATTTTTTGTGCTGAGAAGTGTAACTCAGTTCATATTGCGTGCAGGAANGACACTTTCTACTCTACACTTTTTGGTAGTAGCTAATGTTCAACGAGAAAACAGCTAATCTAAAGTAAAAACGGTTTGGACTTTGCGTAAGAAATCAGATTGAACAGAGTAGCTGTTGCAGAACAGACTGTTGATGATGCAGATTAAAATCGACTTAAACTAAACTACCTTTAATTAAAAATAGGGTCGAACTTGATTACTCGAATCAAATCAAGCACTAAAGTTCTTTTTTACATAGTGCGATAGGAAGAGAAGCAATTGATTAAGTGGTTGGACACGGAAGCTATCCTTTCGGTAGGAATGGTGTAAAATGCAAAAGTGTTAACTACCTTTACCTTTATAGACTTCTAAAGTCCAACGCTCTTGTATATATTAGATTGTACATTTCTCACGGGACAGAATGTTTTGGGTGGAGATTATATCCACAGGAATCGCATTTTTCTGTCAAGCGCTGCTGAAGTGCTTCGCAAATCCAATTTCACGTTTAGATTGGATAAAGTTGGGAGTGCGGAACATTTGCGAAATATTCGAAAAAGAGCTCCCTTGCATTTCTACGGCTCCTGATATTTTCGCCGTAGATTTCACATTGCTAACAAGAGAATTTTTGTGAGCATCGTCTAGTGCATTAGCTTGATCAAACGCGGTTTCAAAGATCAAGCGTTTTGTTTTCTAATCAGGGTCGCTGGAGAGGGGGCGCATGACGGGGGTATTGCCTCCACTGCCCTTTCATAAGGGGGGAAACGGGGGCGGAGATGTTTTTATAAACGCATCATACGTAATTTCATGGTTTATCCGGATATACTTGAAACAAATTTATTACAGCTATTCGCGCACCCAGAAACTTCAGATAGGTTTAGATAATTTTTGGTATTATTTTTGAGGGCAGCAACTTTGCTGACCAGAAACAAGCAAAATCGGTAACTGTTTGTCTGTTTTTTATAAGTTTGCATTGCTCTTAACTCTTGTACTGCCCCTTCCGCCCGCCTTACTGCTGTTCCTGCGTCCCTGTTTTTAATAGAAGTCAACGAATAGCAGGTGACAGAAAACCGTTGATGGAAGCTTCTCTTCATAATTCCTGTCCGCAATGCTATTAGTTAGCGTCTTTGCCTTGGAAGTTCTTGTTCAGTTGCAACACTTCTGAAAGAGCTCATTTAACGATTCGCCAACATTTTGTTGCGGGAGCAAGTATTGGTTCGGTGTTTCAAAAACAGCACTTCAATAACTGTCTCGATTGTACGACATTTTGCGATAAACGTGAAGATAGAAGCTGAAGATAAAGTAGTTAAAAGTCGAAGTTCGTCTGTGGCATGATTGTTTTCTGGTCGTTCGTCTGTGACTTCGGTTATGACACTGTCAAACGTTCATGTCCAATGCTTCATTGCCTTCGAAGCTGAATCAGAATTAGCATCAGTCTCTATTCAAGCTTCTGTCAACATATTTTCTTTAGATGCCGTTTCTACAAATTTGTTTTTAATAAATTTAAGTGAACAGACCGAATCAAAGAAAAACAACTTCATTCAACATAATATTGAAATATATATGTCAGATAAAGAAACTTTCTTTATGTGTTGCACAAAAATCGGTGATGTCACGTCGCACCAAGACAGCCACTCGAAATAGTGCTTGGCGCCAATGACCTCCATACCACGAGGCCAGAGCATCGACGCTTGGAATGCATTCAATGACTGATTATATAATTATCGTCATCATCACACTGAGCAAGGCAAAAAAGGTCTCTCCGAACAGACCATACGATTAAAACGTTTTAGTCTGTCGGCAACATACTCTGCTAAAGTAGTATTTTAACTTGAAGTTATTGAAACGTTTCTTGTAGCCAGATATTTGCAAATCCTAATTGGAGTATTTCGAATTTTCTTCCAGAATCTATCTGATGTATCAGATAATCTTCCTTACATACCAGAAAGTCTAATCTATGTAATCTATCACATACAATCTATCTGATTTAATCTATGAGATGTAATCTGTCTAATCTATGAGATATAATCTGTCTAACCTATCAGGCATAATCTATCAAATCTATGAGATATAATCTATCTAATCAAGGGCTGGAGCAAGCCAATCCGACGCCATATGTAAGATCCAGATCCATTTACAGCGCCCCCGAGCTTATAGCTGAAGAAGTTTAAGAGAAGTGTTTCCGTATGATGACGCCATCCTGTTATGTCAACCGTGTCACGACCTTTTTGCAAAATTGCCTTTTGACTGTACTTGGCAAACGTAACCAAAAAGTTTCTCTGCACAAATAAAATTGCCGGTGCGTCGTATAGGCAAGGCCCTTTACCTAAAAATGATCGTTTTTCCATTGTAGCCTACATATGGCCAGGGGCGTACCGGGGCTTGATGGGGCCCGTGGCAAGAAACAAGTTTGGCGCCCCCATTTTTGAATTTAAGGTCTTTTGGGAATAAATCTACAGCATTGAAAAAGTACTTGGATCATTGTTGGGACTTTTCGGAGGCCCCAAGTGATTTGACGCACCTGGAATTGTGCTCCCCGTTGCACATGGCGTAGATAATTACGATTTGTCTTATATCAAGTTAATTTGTTAAATGAATACCTAATGTATTTGAACATCAAGTTCATAAAAATATTATCCACTGTACACCAGTAACCGCCGTTACAGTAATCGTGTAAAATAATCTAGCACAGGTTTGACACAGTCTGGTGTCGTAACAATCGGCGAAGTTCCCCATACACGTCAAACCTCAGACATTCGCGAACGCCACAATGTTGGTTATCGTCAAGGTTTCCGCATGAAAANTTCAATAAAAAGCCAAAAAGTGCACAAAGGGCCAGAAAAAGGGTAAAATCGGTTATGAAAAAACGCCAGAAAAAAAGTCNAAACCTTTTGTGGTATTGCTGTATTGCTATGCCTTTGTTGCAAAAAACACCTAAATTACAAGAACATCCTAGATCAGCGGTTCTCAAAATTTTTATCTCGTGGACACCTAAGTCATTTATTTATTTTTTGCGGAACCCCTAATACTGTAAACAATGAATAAACAACAGACTGCTGGCTACACATGAACAAAATGCACAGGTCTTTTACTCATGCTGTTGTCTCCAAAACAGACTCATCTGAAGTTCAGCGACGTTTATGCTCCTGATAACATTTTCCTACAACCAATGATATTCCTGGTTTGATTTTGGACAGATAAAACTAGTCGAACATCCATTCTGTTTCGATATTTCGGTTTGATTTTAACAAAACTTGAAAAACCAGCCTCATGCTGATGCAAAACTGTCGCCAGAAAGTCTTCAATAGGGGGCTTTACGTTTGTGCAGGGCGGCTTAACATTCTTAAAATGTATAAAAACTCCTCTGGTTTGTAGTGTATCATATTTCAGGTTGGGAGGCTAAGCCAAACAAAGCCCCCTGTGGCGACGGGACTGCATTGATACGTAGTGATGAAAGAAGGACTTATCTTTCGATGCCATCATAAGCCACTGTACTGCACGTTCTTAGCTGAGAAGCCCAGAAACAAGACAGCGAAATTAAAGAGAATTTTATCTTAGCTCCACTATTGGCATGCAAATCTGAGAGTTTCTTTAAAATCTTCTTCGTCATTAATTTTGTTTAGGTCCGTTAAAAACGGATCTCTCATCCGTCCAGCTGTCTTTGCTTGCACTACCTGTTCTTGCTTCTTTTGGTTACAGCCAGAGCTACCATCGATTTGGACTCAAAAATGAGGACGACCAGGACAAAACGACAATGGCATATTTTTTATTCAAACGTCAGCGTAAGCTTAAAAGTCATGTATGAGATTGTCTTTATGCCTTTTGTGAGCAAATACAAGTGATTGTAACAGGCTATCAAATCAATACGGCAGCCACATACAACCTGTCAACATAAAATTGCACTTTTTACGCGGTGGACCTAAACTTTTGGCCAGGAAAGTAAAAATAAAATTCTAAATCATTTGTTGCTTCAAGTCGCGTTCTGACATTATTGTTGAAAATAAGATAAAATAAGGACGCAAGTCCAAACTAAGTACATTTCTTAGAAGTAAGTACAATGAAGTTTTCTGAACCAGTCCCCTTCATACTAAGGACAAATCTTGCAAAAAATACGGTAGCCCTGGTTATAGCTAACATGTACTTATATTAAGAGATTGCTACCTTGTCTTTCTATCGTTCTGTTGACTTGTGTAGTTGTAAAATGACAACACGATTGGCAAACAACTTCAGTTACGTAACAATGACCTTTCAAAGAACCGTGACGCTTATGCCCAAAACATCCAAATTAGTTGGACTACGTACTCAGGAATACAAAACAGCAAATAGCCAAAGGAGGGGTTAAGTATTATTGCTTCACTGCGGACGTATTTCAAACTGTTCGTCGCTCTTAATTTCTTGAATTTTTGTCACTTGACGGACCCCCAAACGCCAATTTTTTCACCCCACCTGGGGGTCCGCGGACCCCACTTTGAGAACCTATGTCCTAGATCAAGTGTGGCCAACCTTTTGCACACCAAGCGCCAATTTTTCCAAACGTGAGTAGAGATGCGCCATACCGTCGGGTATATCTTGTAACAATGTTACTTCACATCATTATAGATATTGTCAGGTAATATAATCAAAATATAAATGGGATATCTGGTAAATCAGCAAATAAACTTAAAATTTACTTACTCCCTGAAATGCTATCGCAGGTCTGGCAGACCCGGGTCAAATGAGTTCACCCACGTAAGCACGGGTCGGAGCGCTCTCCACGCCTCAGTAGCTTCATTTTTTTGTGTAACATTTTAAACTTGCGCTTGCGGTCATCCGCGCTCTTTTCGATTTTGCAAAGGTAGTGGTTTCGGATTCAGCAGACCCGACGTTATGGTTAGTGTGAGATGGCATGGGCAGGCTGAACCCACGTTATGGTTAGAGGGGGCTAAGCGCCAGGTGGCTGTAAAGAGCTGAAACTCACTCAGCGCATGCTTCTACGGTCTTGT
>JGI24158J21664_10000847_pt1 | contig 31146 bp, 19 predicted proteins | sample Ectturendosymbi3_FD_21664 | JGI IMG/M metagenome (IMG submission 21664)
TTATCGTAGCTACAAAGGACCCACAATTATTTTGTCCTTTGCTTGTTTGGATTAATATTAAATGGATCACTACAATTTCTTTGTTGCAATGAAAATTTCTTGAGCAATTCTTTCTCATGATGGAAACAAATGGTTTTAATATGGTGTACTTAAAATTTTAATTTGCAATGCCAACATTTTGATATCTTCCTCTCTAGCAAGTGAAATATTCTGCTTGGTGGTATGTTTTTTTTCTGGTTACAGGGGTTGACATCAGGGTAAAAACTTAACTTACTCATCGATACTGACAATGTTATCAACCTTACATACCTTAAAATACACATCTCATAATGTCATATGGTGTAGGTAGCATACATTGAAATGGGTACATAACTTTTGAACATTGTCATTTAACCATGGGAATATAGTTTTGCCATGTTAATTAGACCTTCTGTGATGTCCTAAAACAAACTGTAACCCTAACCCTGGCATTGAGGTTGTTCATGGTAAAATGATGCCATTTAGAAGACATGCTTTGCATTTTATTTGCCTTATATTAACCAAAACTGTCTGCATACGCTAATTTTAATTTGCTATTACTCAAAAATGAAAAATTTTACGAATTTCATCTTTTGATATGTTGTAGGTAACAAATAGGGCTACGATATCAGATGGTGATCAGCTCAGGGTCAGAATATAGGTCAAAAGGTCAATACCCCAAAATTTATCCAAATCACAAACATGATGTCAGATTAGAATTCCAGGCTTTTTCCCCATTTTAAAGATACCTTACTTTTCCAGATTGGACCACTAGTTGAAAAGATATGGTGTTATGAAGTTGGGCGCCCCCCCTTATTTTCTCGAAATTTTCAAAAAATGTAATCCCCCATATCTCTGAAACTCATCATCCGATCAGTGAAAATTTTTAGATTTCATGTTTAGGGCCTGAAACTAACATGTATGCCAAATTTCATTAAATTCTGAACGGGTAGGGTTTAGAAATTGTCTTTTTTTTTGGTGATTTGACATGGAATGACCCATGGACGACCTACGTTTTCTGTGTCACGGCAGTTCACTTTTGCCGGTCGTACCAATAAGCAATTTACGCGCCAGGAAGCTCTCAACCAGGGTGTTTTTTAAGAACAAAATGTTAGGTACCCGGTATAGACCTGTACGGACCCGATTTCTCTGATTCAAGGGACCCGGTGATAATTTTCGCTGATTCTAGGGACCCGATTTGCAATTCTCGGGACCCGAATCGGGTCCCTAAAACATCTTTAACAAACCCTGGCTCAACTCAACTCACCTGCGCAAACGCAATAAAGAAGAGTTGCTCGTGCGTGTAATTGAGGGAAGGCAGGAGAGGGTCAAACAAGTTCGGATCTTCCCGCTTGCGCCGGGTGTACGCCTGCAGCAGTAGTAGTGGTCAACACTTTACCGAATGTAGTCAATTATGCTATACTTAAACAAAGAGAATATAGACAACCTCGTAGTATTTCGGTACAGAGTTACCGAACTGCGAAAAGGGAGGAACGAGAGGATTCTGCCACCGCGTGCTAAGCATGTTGGGAGAAAATGGAAACGAATGCGGCAAAAAAGAATTTTTTTGGATTGCAGCATTGTTTCATGGGCCATAGACTATACTTGCCAATGTTTTCAGATGTTTGGCGAAGATGAGACAAACGCAGAATTGAGCACATAACGCGTCAAACCTTGGACAAAAGCTCCACATCCGGGTTCTACTTTGTTATTTTCAAGCAGCCAAGGGATATTTAAAAACTATTAGCCCGACTCACTGTGCCATTGCAACTATGATAGCGTTACGAACAAAGGTATTCGCTACTATGTGTTTAAACGATGCGCTTCTTGTAAGAGTCACGGCACCATGAGTTTCATGGAATGAAATGTCACGAAGCTAGTAATCACCGCAAGATGTCTAAAACTGCTACGATTTTCAGAAACTCCACTCGTGAGCATGATATCCAAATATCGCGTTTAACAACTCTCCACATAGTCGCGAGTGTTACAGTGTCACGTGACTGTCAGTCAATCAATCAAAACCCTCTATTGAGAAGTCAAGATTAGTCAGATCCACTATTAACGAAGTTCTTATCATTCTGCGAAGTCAACGTTACACTATACAGCAGCACCCACCAAAGGTGCTTTCGAAGCTTATCGCCAATGTTGCAACCTTTCGGGAGCGGCGTTGAATGCGCGATGCACCACGAACAGGAAGTGCGCTAAAACTAGCACCGATGTGACTGGCGCGAACAAGCAATAAATAGAATGAGCACGGCGTGTGACAACAAAGCGAGCGTGTGACCAACGATAAATTTGGTCTGTGCGCCCCTCAAGCCGCCTTGATCTTTCAGGTGGACAGGAGATTAAAGCCGCTATGTTCGCACCCACAGACAATGGCTGGCGCAGTCGTGATCGACCATTCACGAATACTACTGCCTTGTCGCGATCGAAGACGCGTGTTATTAGAAGACACCCAAGGTGTCTCAACATGAATCCTGTTACTGTTGCGTAACAATGCGGCATGGTGCGTAACCATGAACGTCAGAGCGATATGGCCAGGAGTTTGCAAGCCAATAAATGCACTGAACAGCAAACGCAGCGACTTATACACGTCTCGGCCCTGTTTCCACAACGAAATGTTGTCTTCATTGTGGAAAGCAGCGATAGCACAGTGGTAGAGTGTCCCCCTCTCAATTGCAAAGTTTGGTGTTCGATCCGGGGCCACTGAGCGAATCGCCCGAGCGATCCTTGAGGGGAAAGCGTTTACCCCAACCGCCTCAGCAAGAAGCAAACTTCAGCCTGTCGCCACTTGCCGTCATCAAATTTTTAAAAACGCCGCTTACGTCAAATGCCAGTTCCACGCCACCGTTGTCAGCGATATTTTCCCCGAGGGTCAGGTTTCCATTCAACTGAAAAACAGTAAATACAGCCAATGACTTCTGTTCAACGTGAAGATCTAATGAATTGCCATTTGTCTCATGAAGGACACTTGAGCCAGAACACGTGTGATAGGCCAGGCCTGCTGTGGCGTTGAATTTCTGCAGCATATTTGATGAGATGCGTGTTTGGGCCGCCGATAAAGTTTACTGAAGCCAAACTCTGCGTCGCGCTTTTCTGCGGATGGGAAGTGAAGCTTGTCAAAGCTGTGTCCGTACAAGAAAGATCTGTACACAGTGTCTCGAACAACGTTGTACCTGTTCAGTGTGGTCAGCAGTGGGTCTAGTTCAGTGGCTTTAAACCTTTTTCGTACCGCGACCCATTATAGCAACCCACTATAACCCAACGTCCCCCCATCGAAAATCGAATAAAGCAAATGCAATACAACTGTGTACACAAAAGATCTGCTGGTGACCCGTCCAAAAGTGGTTCACAACCCCACTGGGGGTCGTGAACCGCAGGTTGAAAGCCACTGGTCTCGTTGAAGAAGACACTGTAACTAGAGGAGGGGGTCTAGAGCTGAAGTGTATTCCGTGATCATTCAAAGCCAATGATCCGTAACGCGGAGCCGCAATAAGCTTGATCAGCACTGAAGCGGAACAGAATCGTAGCTGCTTGAATTGATCGTGTGCAACACAACCCCCTCAAACCCATCAAGTGAATAAAACTGGAGTCGCATATCCAAAACCAATGAAGTCACGCAATGCAAACCAAAACGCAACACCATTTTTCACAGATGGCACAAGATTATTCATGATGAACAGCATTTGTAGGTTATTCAGCAACGCAGGCAAATGTAACCAGATGGACCAGATGAGCAGGGGTTTCGATAACACCTGCACACACCAATGGCTCTGCTGTGCAAGGTATTCGTTTTTCAACAACTGATACACAACAAAACCAGCCCTTTTCCTTTTACAAATTGAGAAACTGAGTACTTTTGGCAGCTCCCAACGTCTTCCTTACTGAAACAAGCGAACGTCTCATTCAATCGTCGTTTCATGAATACATGGATAAACTCACGTGCGTTCCGTCCACGGTGTATTTGCTGTACTGCTCGATCATGCACTCGGCTTTCTTGTTGAAGCGTTCGCGCGTCTCCTGTTCCCACCAGTTGCGCAGGTTGCCGTGGAGATCGTACTGCCTGCCTGCAACGAGCGACGCAGCACGCGATCAACGATCTCGTCGCGTCGATCGCTCGCGAGAGCGCGCCGCGCGCGCGCCAGAGACCGATCGATCGCGCAATCTAATCGGACACAACCGCAAGCACGTAACCTTGTAACATTCCGAATCGTACCGACGCGGATTTATTGCTATCAGCAGCTGGAAGGAAAGGCACCCGCGAGCAGAGCCAGCGCCGCGGTGAGCCTTTATCCTGGACTGTCTACAAACAAACCGCTTAAAATGCGCTGAAGACGTGATCTATTCGGGGTTTTTTTCTGTTTTTCGCGGAAAAGAAAAGTAAAGTAAAGTAAAGCGCATCGGGAACTGCTACCAACGACCCGAAAAAGAGCTTCCTTTGTGACTTGAAGCAAAAGATTCTCAAGGAAAACCGCTTTATACATGCCTGAAGTAGCTGCCGCTCACTGGCGAGACTACTGCAAGTCTTTAAAAAAGTTATAAAGACGTGAGCGAACAACAGACGGCAATTTGAATGTGCTCAAATCGCGAGAAACTAGGGAAAGTTCTTCATAATTCCGGGTCAAGTCGCAATGAACTGCTTTATTCAAAAGTCACATCCGGGCAACCTCTTGCACCAAACGACCAATCTTAAAGCAGGGTTTTCGCACGTTTCCTCCATTGTGAAACACATCACCAAACTAACATATGCAGTCACCTTGGTCGTCGAAGCCGTGAGTGAGTTCGTGCCCGACGACGATACCAATCCCGCCGTAGTTGATCGACTGCGGATAAAGGCTGCTGTAGAACGGCGGCTGGAGGATTCCGGCCGGGAAGACTGGAAAGCAAAGAAAGAACAGTCAGCTGAAGAAAAAAAAATACGAAGAAAAAATCGACCAGCATCATCGTTCGCAGCGTGATTACACTTCTCAATGCATTTTTTTCAAGCGGTTTCGACAAAACCACACAAAAAAGAGCAATCGAGTCCGTCTGGCGGGGAATGCTGGGTATTACCGTAACGGCAAGCGTCAGCGCCGGATTAAACCACGGCTTCCTGCGAGAGGCCTTGATTAAACTTCAACCGCACACTCGACCAGATGTGTATAACACTACACTGGCGCCGCAGACGCGTGTTGTTTACGTCAGAACAACGGTTTGCAATATGCGCTGTTTTCGTTTTTTACGTCAAATCAAGCAAAAAAGGAGAAAAAAGCAAAAAGCGTACTTACCGATGACGTTTTTGGTCGGAGAGTAGTAGGCGTTGACGGTGGGGGGTGTCATGGACCACCTGCGCGACAATAAGAAACGGCTGCGGGCGCAACGCAGGGGGGGAGGCGCTTTACATCGAACGCGGACAGCGTTGCAACGTTTGCACAAGAACGAAGCTTTTGATCGATTTTCGCCCGAACACGCGTGCGTCATGCGCTTGCCGACCATTGTTAGCTTTTTTGTGTGAAACGCAAAGAAATTCCTGGTATTTCCAGGGAAAAAAAAAAATTTTTTGCAAAAAAAATCTGACAGCAAAAGTAGCCCAGGATCGCATTACAAAGGAACGATGCAGTTCGCCAGAGTAAAAATTACCGCAAAAAAAAAACAGAACCCGTTCGGTTTTGTCAAGCCGGGCTGAGTCTGAGGACGGCGTAATTGGCGAAAGACGCGTTCCGACCTGTCAGCGCAAAAATCGTTTTTTCTTCGGTTCAGATTACTGTTGCACGCAAAAAAACCTCAACGGAGTTAATTTCTAGCAGGGTCAGTGCAGCGTATCGAACGAACATCAGTAGCGTTCAGGAAATAATCTTTTCCGATGCCGCGATGACAAGAGGCAGGCCTACTCGTTACGCTTGACCGGTTTTCTGAGTTCGCGGAGTTGCTTGCTTGTGAAGTATTTGACGTAGTTGATGCGTTGCTGGAAGTAGGTGTGTTTGGCGGAGACGGTGAACTGCGGGAGAGCAGAAAAGATCATTTAAAAAGAAAATGAAGGGCTAAAAAACTAATCAAGATCAACAGCTAGTAAGGCGTGCGCGCCAGTTGAGACGAGGAACTACAGTATGCCGGAATGCACGCTGGGCTTTTCATCGCTGAGACACTTCGGTCATTAGTCTCAATAACATAATTCACTTGTCTATACTTTCGGTCGTTATGACCGAATTGACGCAATGTTTTTCGGTCATTTAAGAAAAAATCGGTCGTGATCGAAAAAAAACTCTGCTTCAGTGTCAGTCGTATAAGTAAGAAAAACTTGACTCGCGCGCTTTTTTTCAAAGCTTGACAAGATCCTGTCCAAGACAGAGAAAGAATAAACAATGCACAGTGTTTTTACACATTCAGAGGCGCGCGCCCCCCAGTCAGTCCCAACTACTCTTGATCGCCATACTTTGCACCGAGAATGAAAGCGCTCGCGCAAACGTAAAATCCAAAACAAACCTCTTTGTATTCTTCTTCGACGTGCGTCACGTTCAGTATTTTGTCAGAAAAACCAATCATGTCGTCGACGGCCTTGGCCTTCAAAAAGCACATAAGACTGGGACAAATTGTTTGAGGAGGCAAGCGAGATCCTTCTAATGGCGTCGCCCGTGCAGGCCCGTAGCCAGCTTTGAGGTTTGGGGGGACAAAATTTTTGTTTTATTATGTTTGAAACTATTTTTGCTGGACGCAACAAGATTTGGGGAGGCGCAAAAAATCGGGGAGGGGGACTGCCCCAGAGTGGCTCCCCGCGGCAACATGGGGACTGCCCCAGAGTGGCTCCCCGCGGCAACGGGCCTGTGCCCATGTTTCCCTAACTGGCGCGTTTTGACTCAGCCTTTAGCGAACGTGAAGAAGGTGCGTGTGTGTGCCTGCACGCTAATTATCTCGCAATTTCGAGCGAATACATTTGCTTGGCTGAGTCATTTTACAAGCGGCCGCTCCGATCGACACGCGCCATTGCGGGTGAGACAATAACAGCGTTCGTTTCGAAATTAAATCGAATATCTGAATCACTGCAGCGCAGTCCTTTGATCGCAGGCGATAATTGCACCTAACCGCGTTCTCCTTTTTTCAATCAAAGAGTTTAATTTAAAGGTAAACACCTGTCCTCGCGCTAACTTGCGCTCTACCTACATCCGGGCAAGTTCGACGTTTTTCTCGCTCCTCGTTTCACAGCGTCACAAAATACCTTCTCTGACGCTTTTTCTTTCGTCGACGCGTCCATCCACGTTAACTCTCGCAGGGTGTGGTTAAACGCTGTTTTGATGTCGTCGACCATTGCTTCGGCCTGTCGACAAAAATTTGTTAGTCACGTGATGCTTTTGTAAATCATGTGATACCATGCAGGAGACAAGACACCTGCGAAGAGAGACCGCGCTCGTAATTTTTCGTTTCAAACTGGCTGGTGTTTAGTACCCATACGCCAACGCTCAACTACTTTTGTACGCTTGGATGCCTTTTTTACCAAATCTGTTTTTCGAAATTAGCATTGAAGGAATTATTATTTTTGAAACGCACACTCTTTATGGTTTTAATTAAGAAAATCGTGGTCTTCTGAAAAATGCCCAAATGCGTGCGTTGCGTTGGACAGCTGGTAAGCGATAGGGCAGGCATGTGCAAGTGCTTGGCTTCAGCGATGACGACCTGCGTTTTCAGATAAGAAAACGAAAGTGTTCTTGTAAAAGCATAAAATAGTTGTCCTAACGAGTAAGAAAAAAAGGTAAGGAAGTGAAAACAAACGTTGCATGGTTAAAAACGAAAGACTCACGGAGGTTTTGCTGGTCTCGTCGAACTTGTGTTGGACGAAGAGCCTCCCGAGCGCCAGTCCCAGCGCCGTGTCGACCACCGCCACGCAGTCGCGCCATCTGTCCCAGCAAGTCTGCAAGGTGCAATGCAGTGCATCTGATAGGAGTTAGAATTAGGTTCTAGGCAGTTTCTGCATTTGCCATGGACGTCGGAAGGGGGAAGGGGTGTTTTGGTTCCCCCTGGATTTTAAAATTTGACATTTTCCATCAAATTTTCAGCAAAGAAAGTTGTTTTCTTAGTATCGGGTAGGTACGATAAAATTTCATCACTTTTGCCCCCCTGGAAAAAGCTTTTTGGCTACCCCTGGAAAAATCCATTATTCCCCCCCCCCTGGAAAAAATTTGGAAAAAAATTAAAGTGATGTTAATGGTTTCTGCAGAAGCTGCTTACAGGCCACGCGCACCTGTTCAGTGTTCAGACGTCTGGCATGTTGCAGCGAAAATCCGGTATAATCTGATCACAGGCCTTTCAAGCCTTGTTTTTGTGTTCGGAACAAAGCCTCAGCGAGTTCAAGGGCCTCGAACGAGTTCAGCATTTTTTCGACTTCAGCGGTTGATAAGCAGTCGCCTTTAGAACATCATCACTGTCGGTAGCAATCAAGCCGGAACGCTAAGATAAGCATGACCTTTACAGTTGGAGGCCGAAACCTGTTACAATTAGGGCCCGGGCGGTCCTTCATGCATCACTGTAGCGCAGTTGAGTGCCAACGTACCAAATCCGAACCGTATTTCACTTTGTGAAGCTTGTTTTCGGCGTCAATGAACGGCTGACCGAGGTAACCGACGAACGTCTGGATGAACTGCCACATCGCGTAATTGCCCACAACCCTGAAACAGAGACGAGCCTGCCGCATCAAAGCAAATACCGGACGGGCTCGGTCAGTGCAAGAAAGCGTTCTGCGGCGGCGCTCACCTTTTGGGGGTCGTTCGAACGACGGCAGAAAATTTCTTGATGTAATTAAGGGAGTTTGTGATGACAGGCTCGGTGGGCTCGATCGACAGGCCGGCGAGCTCGCCAAACATCCGTCTGACCAGAGGCAGCCAATCCACGGCAGGAGCGAGATTCTGAGCGAACAACACTGCCTTAATACAACCGAAGCGTCCTGACTCTGACGTTGGTGTCTGGACAAGGGGTCCATCACACACGTAGCTTCAGGAATGGCCATTAAGTTACAGCCGACAACTGCATAAGACGCAGGTGAAAAAAACGTCGGGCGCCCGAGTTTCAATTTTAAGTTTAACGAGCCGCCCTTCCTTTTATTTCATTTCTTCGCTTACACTTCACCACGTTATGTTTCTAAGCATCAGCAGTGAACTTGGTGTCATGGCAACAAAAGCGACAGTCATTCCTGACGTAAGAAACAAAAAAAAATCAGTGAACTTATGCCGAAAAAAACGGTGCAAATAATTTGTTTTGATGCAACTGACGAATGAATGGCCGGTTACACTCAATTATCAGCCGTTGGAGCAACGTCGATTACATATTTAGTGTTTTCACGTCAAAAATCATTTGCTTTTCATCCCGGTGCGCACGAGACTGTGGTAATTCGAAGCAAAGCAGTGACGGATCGACACTCGCACCGCAACCATGGTAACAGCCAGCAGAAAACCCGAAAAGTCGTGCGTTGGCGCAGGAAACAATGTTACATGTCGCTGCGCGTGAGAGATGCCAAATCACAATGAGCATGCCAGGACAGTGTTTTTCAACCTTCCTGCAAATATTAATATCGCTCAGGAACCCTGTGTGATGGTCCCAAGTGTCGGAGATCAATGGAAACAATGAAATTAACTGACACTTAAAGTAAAATTTTAAAATATTGGATTCACGCCACCAACAAATGACTTCTCTAAAGAATAACTCGTAACCGCATAGAACTAGCTTCACTCCTAGGCCAACAATTTATAACCAGGTGTAAAGCCCGAAGCTTTTAATAGTTTCGGTCTCGAATTCCAACGCTGCTGTCGCTAACTTGTTTCTGTTACTATACTTAACATTACCAGACCATTATTAACGTAGTCAACTGTTCTCTACATTTCCACATTTCAATACACAATGTTTTAACATACGACGACACTAACAGTGCAGCTATGTCATCCCACTTTCCCAGCTAACGTTTCTAATTCCGGTTGCCACGTGATAGCACCACAACCACCACTCCCGTTTTAACCTTGCGCTGGAACTTTCACTCGCGATGTAACACGTTAATGGCAGAGCATCGATATGCCTCGCATCAGCAATTACATCACAATAGAAACGTGAGTGTACCAACGCTCGACGATAACGTTTCGATCCCGCGTTGGGCGTAATAGGTCGTTTGCCTCGTTTCATTTTCCACCTAAGTAACCGCCTCACCAGAGACATCAGTGGGAATGTTGGAAATCGATGCGGTTTCGGCTTGTTTCGGAGGATGTCGATTTGTTTCGGTGAAACCCTGTCTGACACTCGCGAAAGTTCGGCGGAAGCCCAGTTGAAAAACAAAACTGTTAAGGTTTTCGCAAGCTCAAAGACTATATTTCAAACGTTGTGCTTATGTCTGCTGCGGCGGTGCAACCAGATCAGGCAAAGGCCTTCTTCTGGTCGTAACTGCAAACGATGATCAAGCGAAAAGCTTCTTCGATTCGCAGAAACATCGCACGAAAATGTACGTTGTTCTTTTAAAAACTCTCGCCCCGGTGAAAGAATCTAAACACACACGAGCGCTACTATGGCAACTGGAAGTTGAAAAAAAAACAAAAAAAACACGGTGTTTCCGAAAGCGCTTCGGAACGAAGCAGCGCTTGATCAACACAACACCACACGCCACGAAGCTAACCGTGAGGTCGTTTAAGCTCATGCGATGGTAAGTCTTCGCCTCGTTGCGCTTCTGTTCCAGCGTGGCGGTGATGCCAGCGAGCTTCGTTTCCAGCTCGATCACTTCCAGCATCTGCTTCCGGGTCGAGTTTTTCTCACCGCCCAGAAGCACGCCGACCTCAGTCATGTACTCGTGGTAAGCAGACAGTATCTGAAAAGGACGCGCGCAGTTGTAATTGCAGAGGGACTGAACTGCATGGTGTCGTATGGTTGCCGGCAATCCACCTCCCTGAAAAGATCGACTCCGTTATGCGTGGCGTTTGTCTTTCTTAGCAGCACTGTCCATTTTTCAAATGTATTTTTTTTGTTTTCTTCTACCAGGCAGGGTTCCCACAATTTTCAAAAAACTTTTATCATACTTTTTTATTTAGGAACATTAACACCATCAGTTATCTTCATTTGTCCAAAATTTTTATCATGGAACACAATGCAAAAAACATCTGCAAAACTTTCATCAACAGTAAAGAACAAAATTTGAATAAAAAATGTCCGACTTTGAAATTTCCGTGCTTTTTCAATATCCTATGTATATTTTGGCCAAATTCAATATTTTTTCAAGGCCTTGAAAAACGATTTCACAATTCAATACTTTTTCAATAAGTACTTTCAATACCGCGTGGGAACCCTGAGTGGAGTTTTTCTAATTTTATTGCAGCAAAGCGGGATGACGCAGTATGGGCACAATCCAGTTATGATCCATTATTAATTGCTACGTATTCAAAGGTCGTTAGCGATGTCGCGATTTTGCCTGTTTTTCTCTGACGAAACGACGAAAAAACAAACGAAAACACCTAAAACAATTTTGTGCGCCGTCTGCGCCTTCCAGCGTTCGTTTCTTGTTCTTTACTGCCGGCTCAATTATGCGATGGAACAACATTATTCAACAAGACCGCTCATTAGAGCTCTTCCTGATTTCAAAATCAGAAAGTATGACAATTCTGATCACTTTAGGTTTTAGCACGAGAAAAACACCTATGTAGCATACGCTATAGTGAGTTGCACATACGTTCATGTGAGCGACTTTCAGCAGATTTACTTTGCCCAACAGATTTACTTTGACCTTTTCTATTTTCAATAGATTTACTTTGTCCCAGAGGATTCTCCAGGCCCAAAAGAGTAAAATCCCATTCGCATCGACTTTCTAGCCGGTAAAACGATTTGAACCGTCGAGGGTTAAATGAACTCCGACAGCAAATTAACTAGCGTCAGTCAGAAACGTGCGTCTAGTCCCTAGCACGTCGGCATCTTGCGCATCCTTAACCAAGTACGTGCTTTTCGTTCGAAACAGCAGCTAATGCGATGGGTCAGGTTTCGTTCGTTCGGATCTTCAGGCCATGACGATTCGGTTGCAGCAACTGACGTGCTGACTAGATTAGAATTGATTCGCTGGATCCTTTGCAGCGGGCGAGATGAAAGGTTAAGGGAGGAAAGTGACGAAAGAGCAGAGGGCGCGTCGTTCGCCATACGGCCAGGCGCATACCAGCGCATGCTTGGATGCAAACAAATTCAAAATGTTTGGATGTTTGGATGCAAACAACTTCTGTGAAGGTGTTTCTGCGAAGAAGGTGTTTGAAACAAAATGTTTGGATGCAAACAACTTCTGCGAAGAAGGTACGTTGTGAATGGAATGTCAAAAGATGCAAGATGCAACTTTCGTAGAACACTTTTTTCACGAAATGAGAATTTTATCAGGATTTAATTCAGGAAAAATCTACAGCGATAAATCTGAGGTACGAATTAAGCAGTTTTCCTCAGGACCCCGCGCAACAATTCCCAGTGCTTTGTCTTGATCAGAAACGACCGCGAAAACCTGGTCGATCCCGTGTCGCTGCAAACCTTTGTTTACATCAACTGTGTACAAGATGTCAGGTTCAGAAAAACGCTGCTGCGACAGAATGCGCGATATGGACCAACATTGCTTCTCGCACACATTTGTTACAACCAAGGCCCTGCTGCGCGTTGAGTGCCCGGTTAAGTGCGGACAAAATCCACACGCAGCACTCCAAACCTAATACCAGGTTCTAAACAGATCTGCATTACAAATCTGACAACGTCATTTACGCCGCTCTTGTGAGGCGTCTGTGTAAACCTTCGTGGCACTCGACAATCGCACCACCCTAGGTGGGGCAGCCAGGCTCAGTTTAAAAAATGCGGGGGAACTGTCATTTTTTGCGGCTGAGTTTGACATGCCTCCATCCTTCTTTTTGTTTCTTTCACAGTCAGACGAGTTTCTAAAAACGTTATTTCGACAAAATGTCAACAACAAAAATGTTAGTTATTTCGGGCGAAGTCAACACGCAATATACCCCGAGAAGAGGCATTTACGACAGCGGATGAACCAGAGCGGAGATTACTTAGATGTTTTCGTTGAGTTGCCTGCAGGAGCACACGCTACATCAGGATTGCTTGTTGTTGCACTTCACCAAATGGGCTTTAAAGAAAGGTGAGAAAGTTTCCTGATGCATGTTTAAGAAACAACAACATACAGGCACTTAAAAAACAACACACAGAAACTCAAAAACAACACACGGGAACTTAAAAAACAGGGCCATTCGGATGCAGCCACCAGTGTGTTGCACAACAGCGCCGCGGTGGTACTTTCCAAATAAAGAAAACATTTGCACAGATGATGGCACCATGCGGCCTTTTACAATTGCCAGAAAGCATGCATTTGCATGCAGATGCGGCAAGTTGTCCGTGAAAATAATTTACCAGTGCAAACAATTTCGACATCTCGTATGGTGGAACGGCACATTCACAAGAAAATTGCCAAATAACACATTAATGCATAAAATTTTACAAAAATTGCAGAAAGCATGCCTTTTTCCTAATGCATTCTGCAGTGAAAGTTGACGAATTGCTAAAAGCAACAGTAACAACCACAGCACACAACAGCAAATTAATCAGCAGCGCTGTTATACTGCTTAAAATCAGAAAACATCGTCAATAATACCTTGTCATCTTTAACTGTCTTATTCAGATAATAGTCTCTGGTTCCCAGGTTCAGGCCAGCTTCGCTGATCTGCAACAATCGGATGGTTACGTCATAAGAACGGGGTATTTCCGGCGTGTTGGAATATTTCCGAAAATTCTCACACAACTGCATTTGCCTGTGGTGATGTGCAAGCTAAGCTGTGGCAGCAAGGTCTTCATTCTTAGCGCAGATGAGCCACGGGTCAAGCAAAACAAATAGCGCGCCAGCAATCTTAGTCATCAACTCGAAACTTGGCGAAACTTCGGGGCAAGCGACATAATTTAAGATGTTATGCTAGAATGTGTCAAAAATGTTGGATTTTAACTACTTGACATCAATCAGTGTGAACCTCGTGAGATCGGCATACGCGTCAGATCGATAAAAAGCTTACTGTGGCCTGACTCTCACGCTTTGACCTTGCGCGTTTGGGTAACACAAGCCGGCCGCCAAACTTTCATGTTACTCTTCCATGCAGTCAACTCGCGCACAGGTTACACCTCACAAAGTGTTGTGCCGGATGCGCAAACACCAGATAATATATGTTGTGCCGGATGCGCAAACACCAGATAAAACGCTGGCCAATGTTTTTTGACGTTTCGCAGTAATCGGACATATACAAACGCAACGCATGTCAGGGTTGGGCAATTTATAGAAACAAAACTTGCAGTAAAATGCAAAACACGCGCACATGAGTGGTCGCTTCGGAAACAAGAATTTCTTGTCTAGTTCCGTGTCTGCTGGAAGTGAAGCACGTTTTGTAATGGTCGTGACCAAAAAAAAACAAAAGCCGGCCACATCGTGTAGCCTTGCAATCTGTTTCTCAAATGTTAAAAAAATTCGTCCGATCGACGATCCACAACATGACTATCAGCTACATGCGCCCGTCGGTGCAGTTTCAAACGTCGGTGCAGTTTAAAAAATGCAAAATCTAAAGCCGACCAACAAGCTCACTGTGATCACGTGCGAACTGGAGTGCTTCGAGTCAGTCGAAACGTCAACGCTAATGAAAGGAAAGATGCCATACGGAAGAAAGTTATGCAAAGTCCTGTTCAAGTCGAACTCGTTCTCGTCCCACGATCCGGCAATAGGCCATCCTCCAAGCTGAAAAAATATTTTCGAATTTAATATACGCACATCAACTCGTATAAGAAACACAACTGAGTCTTAAAAGAACCGTGCCACACCTGATTTATAAGTCGCATCAGAGGTTTTGCTCCCAGTTTGTTGATAGCAGTCAAATTGAGACAAGACTTGTAATACACCCTGGCCTTGACTTCAGACGGGATACTTTTCGACGTGCTGTTCGCCTCTGACAAAGAATTAAATACATATACCGGTAAATAGCGCAGTATGGATCTGTCCACGAATGTCAATAAGTTTTGGCCAACTTCTGAAACAGTATCCCAAAAAGGCTGGTCAAATATACAATTAAATGAGCAAAGATGAAATTTGAATGAGCCTAACATCAAACAATAAGGCAAAATTTGCTTTAAATCCAAAACTCAAAACTTTTTCATGGCTACATACAATATTAAACCTCCATACCACTTGCCAACAAATCAGTTTAACAGTGGTTCCCAACCAGGGTGCCATTTACAACACTCAGGGGTGTTGCGATTTAATACGTTTTTCAGTATGTCATTAAAAATTCATTATGAAAATGTAATCAAACCTTACATCAAACTGCTGTGGGTTCACCACTGGGTGCCACAAATCATATTTATCTTCTGCAGGGTGCCGCAAGCCTAAAAAGGTCGGGAAACACTCCTCTGTAACTCAATGCTGTTGAGCAAAACAGTTTTTACCTACCGATAGCCAAGTAATATATCAGGGTTGGCCAAACCTGCTCTATGTGTGAGCCGTATATCGTAAAACCCAAGTTACAAAGAACAGTAACATAAAAATCTAAAAACACGAATTTATTTGCAATCTACATTTTTGTGTCATCGTAATTATCTTTAGAACGAATTGCAAAAGTAATACTGTACGGCACGCTAGCTACAACAGTATTATTTTACAATATTTCTGCACTTTGCAATATCAATAATAAAAAACAAATATATAATTTTTCAGAAAGCTCAAAGAGCCGCATTCAGTCACAGTTTGGCCACCTCTGTAATATATAATACATTGTGAACATACTTTTACAAGAAAGTTTCATAACCTGGAACAGTTCACACAAAAAATAATCATAACTCAGTCATTAAAAGATCCATTAGCCCAGGCCTGGCAAAGCCGTGGCTCTTGCACGTTTGCATGTGACTCTTATGGAACTACCATATTTATTCGTCTTCAAGTTGTAATATTTTTTGCTAATTGTTCACCTTCAAAGTTGGGGTGCGACTTACACATGAGCTGCAACTTATACACGTATTGCATGGAAACGTGGATAGCAATAAATGGCTTGTAAATTTCTGTCATCATGTTGGTGTATGATATTTACAATAAATCCAGCTGAGCAAGATATATGAGTGAGGAACGGATGGGGTGATGCTCATGTGCACCAATGTGTGATACTCATGTATGCGCATGTGTATGATGTGGCTCTTTGCGATAACACAGGAAAAATTTGGCTCTTGGTCACTAACTGGTTGGCCACCCCTGCAATAGCCATAAAATGCACTGCATACCAACTGTTACCGCAAACTTAGCAACTATTGCAATAAAACATGAACAAAAACAAAAAAATCATTTGACATCTGTGTTGTTTTCAAAATGGTTCAAAACTACATACAGCAGTTTAAATCCTATGCAATATAACAAATCAGCCTATACAGTAAAAATGAAACCAATGCTATTATTCAAATGGCTGGATAAATTACAAACATCTTACCTAACACAGCTTTTAGTACAGCTTGGTTTTGCTGCCATAATTCGTTGAATGTTCCCCACCTACAAACATGAAAATCTATTGCACACAAATATAGAACAACTTGGATATATCAAGGAGTAGAAGGGAAAAAACTCAATCTGGGAATGAACCTGACAAAAAATGCACGGACTGTAGTCAAATATAACTGGAATAACAATTCAAAAGCTTCTCATTAAAGTTGACAAATGTACAACAGAACTGCATGAAATTGGTGGAGAAACCTTTGCTTAATGAAATCAGTAAAATTCAAACTTAAGAGCTCTAAAAAAACAATTCCTTCAAACACTTGACATAAAACTGCTCTCAAAGTTAAAACAAACATGAGGCTGTGGACCAACACTAGCCATAAAACTTCAAATGTTGAAAACAACACAGGTACAGTAACTACCTTGTTTTGGTTTAAATTTATATAAATGAGTACACAAGCCAAGTTCAAATACACACCTTGAGTGTCCCATTGGAAGTGGATTTTTCTTAATCCAGCCACCACAAGAAAACTCATAAAAATTGTGACATGGGTCAACAGTCTCATCCAAAGAAAGTGCCACACGACTAGCAACTTCAATACATGCTCTTGTTGTGCAAAAAGAGTCATTTGACACTTTCACTTCTGGATGTCTACCACCACAAAAAAAAGCATCTGCAAAAGAAACAGCAGTTTGATTTGATGAACATGATTTTGTAAACAAAACTGACAAGGAAATTATGTCAATTTTTTTCACGTCTAGAGAAGTCAGAAAGTATCTCACCACTGCAAATATATCAACACCTTGCCTTTAACAATTTTTTAATACAACTGCTTCAACTTACAGCCAACAGGCAGTCAAAGTTGAATATGCCCTTTCTACAGCAACACCTACCAAATACTATTTCAAAAACACTACATTTGCAGTTTGATACAGGATGCAAAAAACACACCTACTTCAAACTCTATTGCAACTAAAATGAATTGCAAACAGAACTTCATAAAACTATTTGCTTTCTTCAATAACTTAAACTGACATATATACCAACAAAACTAAAATTTGGCAACAATTCCAACCTAAAATATGAAGAGAAACTAGAAAAAATTTTTACATAAGAATTTTTAGAAATTTCAACATCTTTCAGAATAAAGTGAGAAAAAATAGCCACACAGAACCTTAGTCCTTATTCCAAACTAGCCAATTACCCAAGATATATATAACAATTTGCACCAGAGAATTATTTACCAATAGCTTTACGAACTTTACCTTCCTTTCTTGATGCTTCATATGATAAGATAACAACCACAATAGCAGCAAGAATTACAACAAGAAGAGCAAGACAAAGCTCCCTTTTGTTGAATGAACGAAAGAAACTTCGCACATCTCGACAATTGCAACAAAATGATGTTTTGTGGCGATGAAATTTCACCTGAACAATACGAGGTAGTCAGGTTTTTTTGGTCATAAACCAAATTTTTGATGAAATGACCAAAAAAATTAAGTCGATTCAGTCATAATGTCCAAAAATATAGACTACTGAACTGAGTCTTGTTACCATAAGTCTTAATACTATTGTGGGACAAATTACCAAAATGTCTCAGCAAAAAAAACTCAGGTTACAGTTTATTTGTAACCACTTCAAGATAAAAAATATATACATTACACTGTTTTCACTGATAGCAAAAATTCTTAATTAAACAAAGGTGGTACTTTTAAATAAAATAAGCATCTGTGCACAAAAAAGTCAAAAGCTCAATTAGGTATGCAACATGCTGTTGAAGTTCAAAATCTCCAGTGTTTTGAAAATGTAAAAGCTGTAATGTAAAAAATTAAAAATCACTGAACAATAATAGCACAAGAATATAAGATCTTGATTTACAAATCCAGTGGTTAAAATGCATTGTAAAATAACAAAAGAATAAAAATAGTTTCAATAATCATGCAAATATTAATTATATAGCATATATAATGAAGTTCACCTCTGAACTTTCTACCTTATCCTCATCAAGAGATGGGTGCCGGCCATCACTGTCTGAAGAGCTCACCCGTAGGCTTGTGTTTCCATTTTCAGTCTCCTGAAGAGAAGTCACCTAGAAAACAACTTTTAACTTACACAGGTAATTTACACTCAGGATTATAAAGTGGGCTTAACTGCTTGCAGCAATCACACATATTCTTCAAACGATTCTAGGTCTACAACATCTGTCGAAATATTTTTTTTTTACTTTCTTCAGTCAGCTCGACTAAAAATCAACGTTCAGATCTGCTATTGAAAAAGCAAAATTCTAAAATTCAACCTCAATCCTGACCACTTAATATTATCATCACAGAGGCTTTGTTTCTGGAGGTGTGATGAAAAAGGCCAACATTTACAAGTGTACCTCAAACTTTATTCAAACACTGGTAAGAAAAATTTTGCCCATCACCATCAGGTTATGTAAGTTGTGCAATCATACACGTGTAGTTAGTCTTCATTAGTACACATCTGTTACACAGAAAAAGGTAAGCAAAGAAGAAACATCTTGTAGCTGGAACACACACTTATCACATAAAGCCAAATAGCAATATGAACACACCACAGCACTATCACACACTGCAAAAACGTAAGTAAGCATCTTCTTAGTCTATTGTTACCAATGAGAAACCTTTTTAAAAAAAAACAACATAGATTTGTTTTAAAAACAAAAACACCTTTTCACCACCTGAAAAACGGGCTTTTCACCATTAGCAACATAAAATAAAAGTAGATTTAACAGTTACTGCTGAAAATTAACAGTTGGGAGTCAAACATAATAATTAACCAAAGACAAGCTTAACACCTTCTCACAAAGTAGAAATGTTGTATGTAATAACTAACTATCACTAAATCAGAAACACTGCACAGAAAGTGTCATGTCTACATTTTCTGACTGATGCTATGCACCATTGTTATCAAACATCTAAATTTGACAATCAATACATTTACATAAAACAGTAGCATCTCACCCACACAGTAGCATGCTAAAGATGGCCACAACAAGTGTTTACCGTACAAAACCACAAATACTAAACTGGCAACAATTTAGAGACTGGTTCAACCAGTTTCAACATGGCTTAAATCACAACAAACTTTAAAAATAATAGTACATTTGCTTTAGACCATGAGAAAGCAAAACATTAACACAAAACAAACATGCAATTACCCTTTTTCAATTGCAGAAAAAAATAAGAAAGGCTTCATGCTAAATGCAACATATAATTTAGATTGCAACATTTGTGCATGTCAAGCTACTTACCAGCTCTAGTGAACTATATGAAGCAGATCTCACCATTGCCACAATAAAACAGAAGTCTTATTAAAAATTAAGAACTGTAACTTTGGTTTTATTACAGGCAAGACATAAACCACAAAAAAAATTCTCCAAGACTGAAGACATTATGTAACCAAAGCACATGCATAAGAAAACCAACAAATAGGTTTAAAACTCACACACTACCCAAACTTCAGGGATACATCAGTGGATAGCCACCATGGCTGTTTGGGAATCAACTTAATTGAAGACATGCTAAAAAATATTTTTTACAATTCAATTGCAAGTTGAGCTCCTGTTTTAAAAAATTTTGAACTATCTTCATGAAAATCAGTAATTATTTTGCCAATTTACTCTTATATATTAATTGCAGTCTTGATCTTGATCCAATAAAAAAATATTATATACAATTTGTATACAATCTAGTACAAGTCATAGGATGATAAACTACTCTAGTAAAACATTTCAACATGAAAAAGGGTAACAAAAATATGCTGCTTACCAAACCTAATTAATATCTTATGATCAAACAATATCACCTATGATTCATACATTTAACATACATTCAGAGCCAGTTTGTACATGAGGAAATGAAAGCCTAATGTTAAGGAATACAATCAAAACTCATTTTCTATTAACATTTGTTCAGTAACTCAGTAACATCTTCTCATATGTTCAAAAAAGCATTATCACAAAATAAGATGCATATGCCACATTACAAACAACCATTATAAAACAAAAATACAAATATCCATTTTAACACCTTCGGTGCCAGTGTACGAAATATACATACTTTGAAACCATGCATTGAGCTGCTATTTTCACGCCACTTTGTAACTCACCAGCTGATTGTGCTAGAGAGCTGTTCAAACACAAACCCTCAAGATGCAGCAAGTCTTCTAGATTGCATTGAAAAAAGTTTGGAAAGTTTTGGATTTCAGGTTTTTTGTGGGTGACATCATAAGTGGGGCAGGTTTTAGGCCATTTTGGCTCATGTTATTTGGCCCTGGCCCCAAACTGCTAGATGGAATATTTTGCCTCAAGCTTCTATTGGAAACTAGGCTGTAAACAGAGCCTTTCGAGCCGTTGGTTTTCTAGGATTTATGGTTCAAAAGTTAGGCCTGAAAACAAAAAATCAACAATTAGATAATTATTTAAATAGGGGTTTAATTATATAAATTTGTTGTTTCTAGACCATAACTTTTTAGGCCATGAACCTAAAAAAATTTTCATTGCAAAGTAGAAGACTTCCTGAGTCTTTTGAGGGTTTAAACAGCTTTCTAGCACAATCGCCTAGTGAGTTATGGAGTTGCTACAAGACGTTAGAAACGAAGGTTCACGCGAATTGTCCCGGCAGCAAAGGTGTTAACACTTGCACTACACTACCAGCCAACATCTAAATACGTCATTCACATTTGTTAACTTGTTACTGGTTGACGTATAGATACATCTAGACTGAAAATTGTGTTTTAAGGGACTGGTTATGATGCTTTTTGCTTGGAAACAGTCTAAAAACGTTGTCCAGGACTGACTTCAAATATTATTAGGTCTTGGAATGAGAATCCAAACTATCTGTGGTAAAAAGCTTCTTGAAAACATGCTTTTTAGAATGTATCCATCTAGACAGGACAAGGACTGCGATTTTGTGTGATGGAAGTGTTTTGACATGCTGCCAAATGCTAAAAAATGTTTTGTAAATGTTTATGCAAATATATTTAGGCATGCTGATAAAGTTTTATTGCTTGACTCCAGTGTTAGCTGCTTTTATTGTCTCAAAAAACTTTTCTAATGAAGTGAAACTTATGCAAAAAATATGACTGTGGTAGGCCCAGGCTTGTTGCAGTGGCATGTAGCCTGAAATGTTTTGGAAATTATTTGATAAGTTGGTATTTTGTTAGTGTAAAAGCAGCAAAATGTTTGCCAAGTCTACCATTTTGGCCTAAAGCTGGAAACGCCTAGCAGTATCTGCCTTCTGCAAAAGCAGACAGCATTTGAATTTCCCACCAAAACTGCCCAGTACCTGTGGATACCACCGCAAGGAAAGCATCCACAATTGAAAGTGTTAGAAAGTCAAAATCATCCATTCAAATGAAAGTTACAAGTAACCATTCATAATTGAAAGCTCTAGGCTTTCTGTGCAGCTTGAGAGGAACCAGACAACTAGGTTCTGGTTTCATAAGTTTGCAAGATTCTGACTAGAACACATGTGTTAAATTAATTAGTCAAATTCACAAATTTTTAATAATAGGAAATCAATTTCACATACATGTAAGCATCCTTACCTCTGAAACCTACAAGTAAAAGCTTATGAGTGAAATGGTGAAGGACTATTTGCTTTCTTTGTTATTGCACATATATGAAATCCATTTCCTATTAAGAAAATTTGCTGATTGGTTTGACTGCATCACCTTTGCAGAAAATAATTACTTGATTTAATTAATCAAGTTTGAGTTACATAGCCTGTCTAGGTTTGATCAACTAGCTATGATGTGATACAACAATGTGAAAAAATTAACAAAACCCGAGGTAAATCAGCTATGTCACTATTGGTTGTTTTTTTGGCCATTTGTTGTTTTTTTGGCCATTGACTGAATTTGTTTTATATGACTAAAAAAATTTAGTCAACTCAGTCATCTGAAAATATGGAGTAGTGAATACTGGTATGACAAATTATAATACTATATAGGACAAATAACAAAAATGTGTCAGCAAGAAAACAGCTATGGATCAATGTTATTTCCCACGAATTTTTATTTTAAAAAAATAAATATTAACCTCCCTACTTGTAACATCTTGTTTAAAAACTTTAGTAAAATCTTGGTAAAAAATTTGATACAAAATTTTCCAAAACTTGTCTACCATACCAGTGGTGTTAATCAAACTAAATATTCAGACAGACATGAGCACATCTATAAACAACTGCCTGTTTGTTGAAAACAATACATTTTATATACATTACATTTTTACACCACATCAGTGCATACATAGATATATATAATATGTATCCAAGGAGTAAAAGATGTGATAAGTTAGAACAAATTTTTGACATTTTTCTGCTACACAACATTTGGACAGCTTCTACACAACATTTGGACAGCTTCAACACTTCGTTTTAGAGATATGGACACTTACTTATACTCAACTGGAGTTGAAGTTACTGACAGAAAAATTAGTATATTAACGATGTAAGATCAGAGTTTCTTCTTTCCAATTACAAAAGAGTTGCAATTTAATATGATCATTTTATACTTTGGTCAGTTAATACTAATCTTTAAGCTAACTGTCCATTGCACATCACAGAAATATTCTTAAATTTAACACAAAGTCATAACTTGGGTAATTTCACAAACATTTGAGAAGAATCTTGGCAGATGCAAAATTGTCAGAATAAGCAACTTTTTTCTTGAGATTAAGTCTGCATCTTTAAAAGTTTCTTCTTGATTAGTTGCTCTGCTAACACAGAAGTATTTGATCCTTAGGTTTGTTTTAATAATGAAATGAACTGTATTAACATTTCCACTATTACAGCTACTGATTACTTAATGCATCCTGGTACATTGACGGATATAACATATTTTTCTAGAAAAAACAACATTTATCTATGTTTAAAATACATTAGTTTATATTTAACATGCAGCCAGTAGCAACATTACATTCTTCTCTTGTGGCTGTGACTGAAATGGCAGAGATAAAGCACATTGTTTGTCTTGTTTTAGCGAAACAAAAAAAATATATATATAATAGGTCCTTGCCTTGGCTTCAGCTAATATAGAATAGAATGCGATTAAGCTTATTAATGTCACTATTAATAGCAAACCCGAATTGGGGAAGAAAAGCATTCTTAACAATAAGAAAATTAATGCAATTAGAACTTTTCAATACAATCTTGCCTTAAACCATACATCACATAAATATGTTGACATAATCATACATGCCTATTTTTATTTCAAAATTGAAGATTATATAGCAACACAATGCAAGACTATAATTGCATAAGTTTTAGCAACATCACAATGCATAGTTAAACTTGCCAAAACCTGTCCCATTCCCTACATCCAAACACCTGCATGGCACACTCAACTGCAATGAGCTTTGGTCTCAAGAGTGCATGAGAAAAAGTGGTGTAATTACAAGGAATGCCAAAAATGCAGACATCACTGTAACCACATGATCTGCTGTTTACAAATAGCCTCTTGTAGAAAGATTAGCTGTCAGTTTAAATAATATTCTCAATTTAATTTTTAAATTCACATTCAACCTTATAATCAATGTGTAGAGTAACTTAAAAAAAATTAAGGCAAAAAAATACAAATTAAATTAGATATTTTTAAACTTTTAGTAGTCTATAAATGATAATAACAAATCAATAAACCAAAGGTTTAACCTTATTTTAATAGTGTATCAACCTTGGAAAAAAGATTCAGGTTTGAGTCACTTAAAAATTTGCTGATTCAAATTTAGTGCCAGCTGATGAAGAAGTTGCAGACATCTTATATATTACACAGACCAATGTACAAAAAACAAAGTGAAACATGTCTAAACTCCCTTCAAAAATTAATTAAACCACCTGATGAGCTTTTGCATTAAATCATCCACAAAAAGATAAATGATGTTACAACATTTTAACTATTTAACACATCATGCAAAAGAAAAATTTGTATTTAATCTCATTTAAGGTATGTACATAAAATGCAATAATAATGATATAACGCATGCAAACAAATTTTTTTTCAGTCCCTCATTCAGCTGTAGTATTTTTCATGGCATTTCCAATACTGCAAATCATACAACTTTTGAAACATTTTACAAAAAACATTTTTCACACTCTGCTTTATAAAAAACATTGACAAAGTAAAACCACAAAATGATTAAAGAATAATGACTGTGCTTTACACTATGACATCCATCAAAACTACACTATGACATCCATCAAAACTGTATATATATTAGTTCTACTCAAAGCCATCAGTATGACGATTAGCAATTTTTACATTATTTTATGACTAACAAAAAATCAAAGAAAATAAAACATTTTCTATAAAAAGAAATATTCCTTACAGTTTTCACAACTGAACATTTATGCAAATCATTTGCCAAAATTTGTGTTCAAGTTAAGTAGGCTACCATAAACAAGTCAATTTTCAGAATATCACCAAAAATCGCAGAAACATCATGTCATTGGACTCGTTATGATGCACTTACAACAAACATATGATGATATGCTTGGTAAGTGAGGCGGTGAAAAGTTATAACATGGTATTTCATAGCATATAACTTTGTGAACACTCACCAGTGCCAGCTTTCACGTCTATGTTTATTGTCAGTGCACCGTAACAAGTACACTGACATGCTTTTTCTACTGTTACCTGATTTGGTATTATAATAACATTTGACCCATAAACTTAGAGCTTAAGACAAGAGACAATGCTTCCTTAGCAATACCAAGATTTGACATATCAACAAGTGTTGATCACAGAAACAGTAACACAAATGTGCAAAGGTCTTACCTCATCCTGTGAAATTTTGGCATATTTAATAGACGGTTTCTGCATTCAAACTCAGTGGATCGTCACAAACAATTACACATTGACCAAATGCAATACAGACAGACAATCTTCCTGAAGCAAAATAATTTTAAAGATGACTTTTAGCAAAGTTAGTTCAAGGACCAACAACATGATACTGCTTTGTACCACAGTTCATTCTGATTCATCTTGTATATCTGCCTATTTATAATAGGCATTTATAATATAATAAATTTTGGTTGGCTGTTGCTATGTCCTGGGCTAATCTCAGTCAGTAGGTCGTAACTTATCAGCACGGTAGTTGTCATTTATTAGATTAGATGCCAGAAGCATGAAATCGAGGCTTATTTAAATTCACAGATTTGCTACAATTGAGAAATTGAACTTTAAACTTCAGTTATGCTTAATTGATTTAAATTTGATCATTTTGATTTAAATTTGAATTGAAGATTAAGATTAGGGAAAAGAACTTTGCAAACATAGGATAGATTATATTAACCATTCTAGTAAAATGACACAACAATGGATTTATTCTAGTGAAATGACGCAACAACGGATTTACGCAACAATGGATTTATTTCTATAATTATTGAATATTCCATATTCACGTTTGATTTGAAAAGTCCTCAAAAAACCTGCCTTTTCAAATGATGTATCACACATCCTCCTACCAACTGGCATGCTGAGATATAATATTAGCCATTAAAAACGATATCAAGCATGAGCGATCACAAAAGTTATGTTAAATCAGCCTGGGTTCAAAGGTCAACTAACACAACATTTGTGGCTAAGGTTTAGGAAATTTAGCAAGGACATTATGCTTTACAATTATTGAAACATATGGCTCAACTACTTGTGCAACTGAAATTAACACATTTGCTGCCAGGGTACAATATATTCATACTTTGAAATTGGCCTAAAACCAGCAGTTTTCGGTTGCCTTACCAACATCATAGCTCCTCTGCCAATTGCACTAGAGAGCTGTTCAAACCCTTAAAAAATTCAGCAAGTATTCTAGTCTGCAATGAAAAAAAATGTTTTGGTTTTGGGTTTCGAGTTTTTTTGTGAGTGACGTCATAAGTGAGGTAGGTTTTTGGCCATTTTGGCATCATTATGTTACCTGCCTGGCCTTGGGCCCAACCACTAGACCAAAGTATTTTGCTGAAGTTTTCATTGGAAACTACGCTAGAATTCAAGTCTTTTGAGCCTTTGATCAACTTTCTAGCATTCCAGGTCTAGCTACCCCAGCAGGTCATCCAAAGTATGAAAGACTTGGATTTTAGCCAGTTTCCAAAAAAACTTTGAACAGCGAAATGCTACCATCTAGCGGTTTGGGCCCAGGGCCAAAGGAAGTGGGCCAAAAAGACCTAAAGATAGTCCTCTTATAACATCACTCACAAAAAATCTGAAACGCAACACCAAAAAAGTTTTATTCATTGTAAACTACAAGACTTGCCAAATCTTTTGAGCGTTTGAACAGTTCTCTAGCGTTTACAGCGCTGGAGTTATGCTCACACAAAGCCACGTGCGAACAGTCTGTTTGCACGCGAACAACTTAAATTAACCGGCACTGAAAGTGTTAAGAAACTTTAAAGTTTTACATGTAGAATCCGTCATGTTGTTCTGCTTGAGTGAGCACAAAAACAAACTTTAAATGCTAACTATCATCACAGATGTCAAATTTTTTGAAAAGTTAGTTTTTTGTGACCAGAAGATTGAGTTCCACAAGCCTACCAAATTTCATCATGTATTCTAAAAGGGTGTCTTGCATTTTATTTTTTCTGGATCACTTGACATGGAATGAACTACATGCGAAAGTGTGTACATTTTGTTTTAATTATAAAACTTTTTTCCATTAACAACTTCACAACCCTTTTCAGTAAAAATTGAAAAAATTGAAAAGGCTACACAACAATTAGGATGATAGCAGAGAGAAAAACCTTCACAAATTTCAAGCAGCTAAAGTGAACTCATCTAAGTTCACTTAATTTGAATTGTCAGTTGCCAAATTCATATACTTTTTTGATAATGGTGAAAATTCATGCACTCTTTTGATAATGGTGAAAGCGTTGCTCACTTCCTTCACCTACATACAGTATGCATGCTTCACCTGCTTTTCTATAGTACCTTAACTCTTAACTTATTGCTTGCCCGGCCACCATCATCTGTGTTACGTTAGGTTAGGTTAGGTTAGGTTAATGTCTGTGTAAATGTTATTTGATTTAACATTTGTGCCTCTGCACCATTGTTTCACTTCTTTATTGTATTTTTCATGTGTAGCCTACATATTGTTCATCTGAAGCAGCGAATGGTAAACTACCTAGCCTGCTAAGCACTTTGATAAACTTTTCTGATAGGAAGTGGCTAGGTAACCACCCTGCATGACGTGGTTTGAATAAAGCGGTCAGTTTGTCACTCAAGTGACATCAACCTGGTAGCATAACGGTCACGTTTCAACTCTGCCATGCTAATGAATGGTACTGGTTGTGGGTTCGCCTCCCATCTTCATTAGACGATACGGCTCTCCGCTGAATGCGGCCTTAGCAAAGTGGCCCCCAAGTTAATGTAATTGCCCACCGCTCATCTAGGAAATTGAGGAAATTAGGGAATTTTTAGGGAAATGGCATTTTGTGGGATGTCATGCACTCGCCTGCGAATTCTACTAAACACTATCTGCAGAAAGCCAGGCTTTAATTCACTAAGTAAGGACACTGCTCAATCATGGAGCTGAACAAGCGAGCAATGAAACAGCGAAACTGATCAAATGATTCCCAGGGCGGGCAAACTGCACTTAAAGAACACTTGGCAGTATTGCATTCCGAGACCGCAAGCACAACGCAACAGCCGCGAGGCGAACACAGGGGCACAATTAAGAATTGCAAGATTGCAGGCGCCACGTAGTGGCAAGGACAAGGTAATTATACATTCACCACATGGGATAAAAAGTGGGAAAATTTGTGGTCACATGTTATGTTCCTGTGATGTGAAAATAACTTTTGTGATTTACGATCAGTTACAGGAAAAGGAATCAGTGGACAATAGCATGATATTGTATTTTCTTTACCAGATATGTGTTAAACCTGTTTTGGAATTACCATCACGAAAACGTGCGTCGAAAGTAGAGCCTAATCATGTTTCTGTGAAAAACAGCTTATGTTACGTCAGCTTTTTGGTAAATCATGTTATATTGCGAAATCATGTTAAAAAAGCTTAACGTTACAAATCATGTTATAAGGTTGGACACCGGTTGTGTAATGCGGTACTGTATGGATATTGATTTTTTGTTTTCTTGTGAATGCTAATACAGCTGTGGTGATGAAGTGTTTTGCTCCTCTCAATGTTGGTCATGTGCAAACACCGTTGCTGTAATGTGCGCTGATGTGTAGCTAACCACTTTTTGTGTTCTTATGTCTGTGATTGCATCTGTGATATGGACCACGAGTCCGCAATATAATAATATTATTATTATATTGTGGTATGTAAGAAATATTAGTTGGCCTACTTGTATGTTTTGGTTTTACATAATCAATTTAGTTACTTATCTCGTAACCTTTTACAGACAATATGGTTCTTGAGGTGTGATTTATCTATGCTACTGTGATTGTTCCCAAGTGAACAAGCAGCAAATGTGCAACGTAACAAAATTTGATACTGCTTGTTAATGTTAATATGCCATTAAAAGTTCTTTAAGGTAGACAAAAGTAATGATGTAATGTACTGATTTGTGTAAAATCTAGGGAATTTTCATGAGATTTTGGGAATTTTAAGCTCAGCTTTAGAGAATATCTAAAAAATATTTATGGAAGCCCTGTGGTAGTCTTTACCTAATGCCTAGGTCAAAAGGAAAAGAAAAGCATGTCATTTGTACAGGTGTCAAGGTTGGGTGAAAAAATAGAAAGGTGAAAGATATAAGAGAAAAAAAGAGCACTAGAAACTATATTACGAAAAAGTGACGAGCGTGTTTAAATGAACCAACAGCAGTACTGCATTTATTGGCAAGAGCAGTATGTTTCTTTACGAAAGTCGATAGGGAACCTCCGAGCATGATGCTGTTTGAATAAGGCAGTGGCTACAGAACTGCACATAGATCTTTTAAGTTCGACATCTTATTTGACCACCTCCTGCAACGTGACAGTAACGTATGACGAGAATGCAGTAGGCTTGATAGAAACATAGTAAACCTTACAGTAACCGGTTACCTAACGTTAAGCTTACTCTAACCTAATGCTAATCTGGCACTAACCTAACACCAATCCTAAAATCTAACCTCTAAAACAAAAGTTTGGAAAGTTTTGGAAAAAGTAAAGAAAAACTAGTTCCACGAATTCAAATGTGCAAACAGTCACTATTACGATAATGCAAGGTGGCAAGACTAATCTATAATGGAAATAGAAACAATTCTCCTTTCAGGAAAGCTTTTAAGCACTGATATTTCTTAAAGTGGGAAGAATTTTCAGATTAAAAGGTTTTTCCTAATTTCTTCCGCGAGCCACTGAAAACGCTGATTCGGGCCACATTTGGCCCGCGGGCTACTGATTGCGGTTTTCCCAAATGACGTGAAAATTACCAATCCACGGTGTAATTCCCCAAAAGTGGGAACGCTGCTTTCGCAGCAGCAGTTTTCTCAAAGGATGCGAGATTCGCACGCAAAAATGAAAAGCATTAAAAACGTAATCGACAGAGATGAGAGGATTTAGGTTTTCATGGTCCAATCCGACAATTTCGTTTCAAAATCAAAATCCAATAAACTAACAGTTCCAAATCCAAATCCTTCTTGAATCAAAAATTCTATTAGTTGTGTTCTGCCAATGGCAAAATAAACCAAGCATAATTGCCTCGTGACACAAATTATCCACTTCCAATACCTTGAAAATATATTCAGGTTAACTTATACTCGATTTTGACGCAAAGCATTATAAAAGTGGACATTTTAAGGACTTCAAGGTAAGCACCATTAGCATCAAATGCAAAGAGAAGCTCAGTTATAAAGCAAAGTGGAGGATATAAAATCAGGCAAACAATATATCGGGTACAGTACAAGTGAATCAATAGCACTAAAAAAGATTTTAAAAATTTCAATAAAAAAAAATTAAAAAATTGCATGAAGATGCGCATCGCACAAAAAATCGATACAAATTGTTTCTCAGAAAGGCATCAAAGGTCCTGACACAATGGCTAACAGAGGTGATCGGATAGTGGATTTTCACTATGTCATCCTATCCTGTTTTTGAAAAATGATATCCGTATCCGATTCGAATCCTGTTTTGGTTGAAACCAGAGATGAGCACGGATCAAGACTGGATCGGACTGGATCAGGAGTGAAGCCAATTTTGGCCGGATAAAGACTGGATCGCACTGCATTTTTTTTAAGTGGCAAATCAGGACTGGATCGGACTGAGAAAATATATTTTTTTGCACGTATAGCCCCACAAATTAATGCGATAATTCTGAACTAGAGGTAACATGGGTCAGCACTTTTGCAGCCCGGCCCGCCCGGAGCGAACAAGAAACCGCCCGGCCCGACCCATTTCTGCTAAACCACAAAATATTTTCTGGCCTGGCCCGGCCCGTGGCCCGTAATATAACAAAACTTCAAAAGCAAAGTAGCAACACTTAGGTTTTCAGTTTGTTGTCCTTTGGACACGAAAACCAAAATCTCTAAGCACCATGTACATGCAGTCATGAACTTTTTACTGCTATAACCGTTTAATGAACATGTACACAATATGCCAGTATTTATATTTATATTTGTGACAAGACGGCCTATTGATGCAAGTATCCAGCGAGTATATTTACTAGGCTTTAAAGAACTGAGTTTCAACATACTAGAGACCAGAAAATA
>JGI24158J21664_10000848_pt1 | contig 31145 bp, 11 predicted proteins | sample Ectturendosymbi3_FD_21664 | JGI IMG/M metagenome (IMG submission 21664)
AACTCATTTTGTATTTGTGTATTGTACATCTCATTTTGCCTCATGAGGCAAAATATGCACTAGGCTACCAAACTTGAAACCAAGAAATAGAATCATACGTTGTTCTCATGTGAACCAAATCTCATTTGACTCTTTCAGCTCTGACCTGAACTAAGTCATGTATAACATTTGTATTTAACTCTGTGATTTAGGCACAAGCACAATGAAACAAGAACAAGACAACTACTGCTATCTTTGCACTTTAGCATCTACAAATAAAGCCACGTAGACTACACTGAAAACACTTCATACCACTTTATTCACACAATTAATATTGTATTTGAGCTTGCAAGATGGCAATGGCATGTTTAGGAATACCCGAACTGCATTACTGCTAGCTTGACTGAAACTGCATTGCTGTTGACGTTGCTGCATTATAAAGATACATATTACATGCATTGTTGTCTTCTACATTTCACTGGAAATAACAAATTGTGAATACTGCTCAAAACACGACCCAGCAAAGAGGTAAAACTTCCTGTAACTAACGTCCTGTGATACAGCAGCAGAGCATACGCCATGCACCAATCAGATCAGAACACAGACCGCCAGTCTGTCACCCTCCCTCACCCTCAACAGCCTAAACTAATGACAGACTAATTTATCCAAGAGAATAGAGCAAATATATTAATCTAACAGTTAGCCTTTCAGAGAAAATTTAAATTTAATAAAATTAATTATCTGACTCCTGTAAAAACTGAAATCTCACTCCTGCTCCAGCTCCGGGTCCGGTTTTCATTCGAAAATCCGACTCCGGGTCCTCCTCCGGCTTCGGCAAAAAATTGTAGACTCCTTCCGGAGTCCACTCCGGCACTCCGGCTCCGTGTTCACCTCTGCTCTGCACGCTCCTCCCGCTAAGTCCCGTAGGTTTAATATTTCTAAGTGCGGTACTTGATTTATGAAGTTACTGCATATTTTACAATTTTACTTGAAGCCAGGGGGCATTAAACTACTTACAATTGCTGATAACTCTTTTACAAGTGGCGAACGCTCTTTGTTACCAATTGCAAATAATGGCATTGTGGCTATTTCAACGTTTAACGTGTTGTTGTAATGCAAAGTGCTTGTTTTAAAATTATACCAGAGCTTTCATAAAAAATTCAAAGTAAATTAGGCAAAAAAGAAAAAGACTTCTGATACCATTCCCCGTTTCAGGTTGTACTCAGTGCTGACAATGCGTCAAGACGCTTTGCCAGTCCTCAAAAATCAGCTTTACACTGTAAGTGTGTCAAATATTCTTGCATTGATTTTTTCAAAAACCGTTTGAAAGTGGAACTTAGAATCTGAAGAGAATGTTGAAATATTTTCCGTTGCCAGATATCCCTTGGTTTGAATGGGAACCTATTTACTATCACGGGCCACATAAATGGTGGATTATCGCTGACGAAAAAAAAACAATTGATTTTATCCAAAAATTCAACCTTTACATAATTATGAAGGAGGGGCTTCTCTTGACATACCATCTAAGTAGCTGCTTGTCATGGAGCTTCATTTTGATGCGATTTTGTACTCTAAATTGGGTAGCGAAAATTCTGATGCGGGTCATATCATATATTCACGCGGGTCGCAGGTTCCCCACGCCTGGGCCCTAGAATAGAAGGTCAGAACTAGCAGACTGAAATCGTTTAGTGAAAGTAACACACTATAAAAAAATGACTTCATCCAGCTAGTAAAATCTATTGAAAAATGTCAGCAAATAAGGCATGTCTTGTACATGTGAAACTTACATACAAAGAAAAAGCAGAAATAAGTGATTTGCTTGTAGCGATCTCCTTATTCCCTTGTTTATAGTTTTATTATTATATTTTTAGATTGAAAAATAATGTGAGCTGTTTTTTCTGAGCTTGCTCAGACATGTCAAGCTGATAACTCTAAAACGTGACAAAAATGTGATTGTGTATGGTACGGAAAGTGTTGTTTTTAACAAACATTTTCTGTAATTAGGAAGTGAGTTAAATCTGTTCATTTGTGAATTGAATGATGTTACTACAGCTTTCAAAGCTTTGATTTCACTTCGCAACACGGTTATTAGTAAAATGCTGCAAAAAAATCTGGGTCAAAATCTTGGCGGGCATCCGCGAGACATCTCTCAGAAGCGCAATTTCTGGGATAGGAAAGGAATAATTAAACAGGATCCCCAGAATGAAGAAAGATGTTCTCACACAACTGTGCCACCTTCCGCGATGATGACTTTGGCTATGGAACTGCAAGTGTCTAACCGAGGTAAAGCTGCAAAGATTTATAAACAAGCAAAGAAAAAAGCAAGTAACGAATCTGATTTCGATTCTACGAGCAAACTGCCAGGATTGTGGGTTGTGCCAAAGGAAGTTAAAAACTCTCCACCTACCAACCGCCCGGGTACTGCTTCTCGACTACAACCCAGTTTGAACAACATTGACTTTGTCTTTCGACCTGGCAGTAGATCCCCCGACCACAATCAAAGCTCAAAAATTCAGGGCACAGGTGACATTGCACCAGAGGAACGAAGATTCATAGAAAACATAACGGTGGCTGATCTTGTTGGGTCGGAAGACCGAGTTGAAAACTACCTCGATGAATGTCCCGACCAAAAGAACTATCACACTGTAGACCGGCAAAGCCATCTGTCTACCAGCACAAAAACATCAATGCCTCACGACGAGAAACAAAACTTGTGCTTGAACGAACAGGTTGACGAAGGTTGTTCTGACGAAAAGCTTATCACGAGCGGTTCGAATCACAAGGCGTTAGAAAGTTCATCTCAGTGCACATATGGTCTGCCACCCACCAGCAAAACCAATACTGTCAACACTTTAACTTCCAATGATTGTCAGACAATACACTGTGCAAGGTCTATGAGCAGAAGAGGTCAAAAAAACATGCCTAGTCCGAGTGTTGATGATCTGCGGTCAAGGACGAATCACACGAAAAACGCCTTAGTTCCTGCTAGTGCAAATGTTGAAACATATGACGAGCAGAGCAAAGTTTCCCTCAGACAACTTCAGCTTCAACCTGCTGGCCATTCAAGCTGCAGGGAATCGAGCGTGTTTGAAGAAACGGAAAAACAAGTTGTCTATGGGAAGAGTTTGACACCCGATGTAAGCAGCGGTGGGAAAGATACATTTACACCGATTAGTGCATTTCAGCAGGGAGATCTGCATGCAGTTGGATGCAGCCGAAAGCGCAGCTTATCGCAAACCGGCAGTAAGTGGGAGGCTTGTGACAATGACAGGTCATTAACGCCAGATTCTCCGTGTACTGCTTCACAATCAGGCGGAGTGACGCCACCCCTGTTGACGTCTTCGCCTTTATCATCATCATCGCTATTTTCGTTGTCGTCGTTTGGGTCTGTGTCACCAACGTCAATTGGTTTGTCGCTTGCATCCAGCGTAGCCTTGTGCTCAAGCGCAGTACCCAGCAGCGTTAATTCTTTTGACAGGATAGGCAGAGACGAGGAAAACCGGCGAACGTCCGAGAACGAAAAAGAAACGGCGACTTATACAGAGGAAAGGAACGTTACGAATGCAGAGGCAAATATATCCATGTCGTGTCTTGCGACTAGCAAATCCTCAGAGGACGTCGTGACCGCATCATCGAGAGCAATTATTAATAGTCAGACCAGTTGCGCAGTTGTTAATTCATCACGAACCGATGAGTGCTGTCGCTATGGAAGAACTGCAAGCGCAAGCGGTTCAGCCACGCATTCTCACAATACCAGTCTGGATGCGAATTTGGAAAACAAAACAAGTTCTTGCAGCGCTGAAAGACCTGACTGCGCGGAAAGAGCTGGAACAGCGAAATTAGGTAGTGCAAATCGCAAAATAATTTGCCAATTCTCGGATGAGATTCCATCTAACAGCGAATCACGCAAACAATCTACAGTTCCAGGAAAAGGCATTGTCATCTCGAAAGCAGTGTTTCCAGACCAGAAAGACAGAACGCTTGCGAGTCCATTGTTGCAGATAAGAAACAAGAAGACCCGCCCTTTATGCAAACTTTGCGGACAGCCAGCTATGGAGGACGGAGCGAGTTTGCTAATATGTTGCTGGNGTTGCAGAAAGAAGCCAGTTGCACCTCCGAGACGGGACAGCAGACGTTTTTCGAAAAAGTTTCGNTGCGCTGAACAGCAAGCGGACGACCCCAACGTTGAGTTTCCAAGTGAGCCTCGTAGAAGTGTACAAATATTCGAGTTGGAATCGTTGCCTTCAGCTCAGTCTTCTTCCTTATCATCACTCACAACTACGCGCAGTGCGCAGGTTGCACCTGCAACAGGCCAGGAGCAGTGTGTTGAAGCGCGTTTTACTTGCGATGACCAGCATCCTTGGTCTGCAAAGCAACCCAACTTCGTAAGCAAAACTGAAAATTCCCGGTCGCGATTAGCTGCCGCCACGTTGCAGGGCGACGTCAGCAGCAGTGCTGGCGCGCCAAGGTGTAGAATAATTCTTGATCCGTCTCGCAAGGCCAATTCCGGTAATAGCGTAATCGTAACGAACTTTATCTCTGAGTCCGACGTTGCCGCAACAAACAATTCCACATGCGGCGTGAGTAAAGCCAAGGAAGCTAAAACTCCACTGTGGAAAGCTGGAAGCGTTAACGAGACGCATGGTGAACAGAGAACCGCCGCCTCTGAGTCACAGAGGGCTGTGGTCAATGGTTCAAAAATAACTTTAGTCAAACCCAGCGTAGGCAACAAGAGGTCTGAAAGTGATCAACGGCCCCAGGAAGGCTCTTTGCCTAAGCAGCTCAGCACAGTTAAAAGAAACGAACAGAGGGGATTGGTCGATGAGGTTCTGAGAGCAATTGACGAAAGCATAGCTACGCGACCCCAAAACGTCACACAGCAAAAGCCTGATGCAGCATCGGTAATCTCCAACAATGCGTTGTCGCAAAAAATAGACTTGGATATTAAGTCAGAGGATGCAGTTATATCAGAAAAAATCCAACCGTCTTCTGGTCATGTTTATTATCAATCTCAAAAGGCATTCGACAAAATACCGAACACGTGTCTGAAGACAGGCTGTGGGGTTGATGACGTTAGCCCGTCAGTTGTTGCTACCTCAAATACTGTCGGAAAATTGACAAATGAGTCTCAGCTTTCCTGCAGCGACACACTATCCGCAGGCTTGGCAAACTCTAACCAACAAATTGAACAAGGTTCACAGCCCGCTAGCATTGACACTCCAGTCACGTCCGTTGTCAGCGCCAGTCCGCGGAGCACTGCGACAAAAGTGCAAAAGAAACAAGATAATGCCATCAAGAAACGTTCAGCTTTGCAAAAGCTCTCACCAAACGCACAAGATGCATCATACTCACAGCGAGCAGAAACTGCGTCAACTACGTCTATTCCGCACAGTGGTGAGTGAACTCTTTGCCGCGTTTGTTTTCTGCTCCATCATATAGTCATATCAAGCAACGTGGTGGATTTAGGATGAGGTAAATGAGGCAATTGCCTCGGGCCCCCTTTTTCAAAATACCGTGGGTCCACCCTTTCTTAAAATATCGATTATATTTTACAGATAAGTTTTCTTGCCAATATATTCTTGCCTGTTTGTGACACAACCAGAAAGCTTTGTCAAGTCAGAACCTAACAATCTGAAGGGCGATGGTAATTAATACTGCTGATGTGCAAAAAAAATCTGTCACGTTTTCAAGTAGCATTCTGTGATGGCCAGCACTTCTAAATCTACGTTAATATCATTTTGTACAGGATTAATCTCAAATAATGGAATACGCAATATGCATAACACGCGAGCTATGTAAGTTTCGCCGGGCCCCCAAATTTCCTGGATCCACCACTGATCCCGCACAGAACTGCAAATCAACTAGGACGATTGACAACGCTTTCTCACATCTTATTTCCAAAACCAGATAAAATATTTGGTGCGTTTATTGGCTTCATCAAAAAATGAAAGTAATCGCTGCAATGCCATTTGAGCAACTTCGAGTAGCACCAGTGGTAGGCATTTGTTATCGTAAATAAGTTTATTACTTTCATTATGCGCTAATACGAATAGATAAAACCTAGCATGGCCCGTTCCCAACAACACGGCAGGTCATGGAAGATAATGTACATGAGCTTTAATTATCCAACGTTGTTTTTGTTTCCAAATTGTGATTTTTTCAAGTTTTAACAATTCCATTCCCACCTTAAAATGTTTGTAAAAATCGTTTCGACTTTTAATAAAGAGCGGAAAAGTTAGAAGTCTCAAAGAGTCCTTGCAGGCAGCAGTAAAGGATTGGTATCTGTTTACGTTAACTTCCATTACCTGGGAGTCTCGCTCTCGCTGACACTTTTATCCGGACAGTGGGGTTAGCGTGACTCATAGAAAATTTCAAATGATGCCTACTTTCAGGAAGAGGGGTGCGCGGATAAATCCTGAAAATTTTCTTGTAAGTTCTGAAAAATCATGAAAGCAAGATGGGAATTCCTTTGCCCAAACTCAGGCAAACACAAAACACGTTTTAACTTAAAAGTTTAAAGCAACCGGTTGAATGAAATACTGGAATTGTACCCTCCACTTTGCAATTGCGCTCCGTGAAGCCGAACTGCGCGATGAAACCAGCTTCTGCGGGAAACTGTTTTGCGACACCTGCTTCCTCGTTGCTTGCTATGAAGCGGAGCCTCAACGGACGCGTTTGAGCTCCAGGGTGGAAAAATTGTTTGGCGTATGGGGATATAAACGCTGGGTTTTCATGCCATCGGAGTATGTTTGAACTTCGTGCTTCTTTCAATGTTCAGAACAGACTTGGATGAATGTGCTTGTACGAAACTTTTTCGAGTTGTGCTTTCGGTATTGACGACATATCGCCACTTAAGTTAGCTTTGAAACGAGAATTATAATTCTGATAATTATCATTTTACCGAAACCAGAATGCTTTAGTATAACTGAGGGTCACATGTCGTTGAAGGATTTCTCTGTTGGTAAGCAATTAATTTGCTTAAATAGTTTACCCTCCTTCTTTTGTGGTATAATCATGTGATACGCCTCACGAAATATACATCAACGAAAAGATTTCCTGCTTGTATGTAGTTTATTCCGAGCGTTGGTTGATCGCTTAGTCGTGATTGCTTTGTCAGTATTTCTTCTCAATTGTGTTTAACGCCTCCACCTACAACTTTGTCCCTTTTTGTTACCTGCAGCTTCACCTTCCGTTTATTCGTCAAGTTTTACTTTTACCTTGTGCTCACCGAACTTGAACTCCAGCAGCCAAAGTGCGACCGTCAATGAAGCAACACCGTCGACAAAAATACCGGTCATTTCCCAATCATCAGTTGTCGCACAAGAGTCGAACATGCAGCCCGTTCAGTTTCAGTCTAGCCCGGATTACAAGAGATGGCAAACTCAATCTCCGAACTTACCACAGCCAGCAATTTACCCAGCCGTCAACCCCTTGTACGGGCAAGAGCCGAAAAAAGTTGAAATGAAGATCGATCCGCCGCCACCTTCCGGACGGCATTTCAAAAAGCAACTTGACCACACGAAGCCTCAAGTTGTGTGCGTGTCTGCAGATAAGTGTAAAGGGCCCAACCAAAAAGTGTACGAGAAAGTTTGCATCAATTATTCAAAAGAAGGATTGAGAAGGATTCCTGCGAAGCAAGAGCAGCAGCGAGAAGGTAAGACGAACTTGAAATTAGCCAAAATATTGGTAAAAATATTAGCCAATCTATTGCTTACAGCAGGGATGTTGAACCTATCTGCTATCACGGGTTACATGAATTGTGGAATATTGCTGGCGAGCCGCAGAGCGGCAAAAATTACATTTTCAAATTCTACCTTTATCTTCCTAAGGAAAATAAGGAGAGAAAACTACGTCAAGAAGCGAGAGAAACTTCTCTTGACTGAATGTCTACATGTTTGTTTGTCATGAAGTCTCGTTTTTGATGCGATGTTGTGTTTCAACTTGGGTAAAGAAAATTCTGATGTGGTCATGTCGCACATTCACGCGGGCCACAGGTTCTCCACCCTTGACTTACAGCATCTGCTTGCGAACTGTAGTGGTCATCTCACTTTATATGAATCAACCCTCAATGAAACGAGCACACCGGATAATGCGATACGACTTGTCGTGCCACTTATTTTGGAAGCAAAAGAAGAGAATTTCATGCGATTGGCACATGGTTAAAAAAAGAAAAATAGAAATAGAAAAAGCATTGCTTCTAAAAAATAAGAATGCACGTTATACTTCTAATCTTATTGCTTGCCATGCCAGTCAGATTAAGGTACGCATTTTTTCAACAGTGCAGTGATACTTTTTGATTCTTTACGTGTACAGACATTATTTACTCCATCAATGTTTTACAACTACCGACTGCAATACGTAGAAGTTCAAGTAGTGATGTTGCTCTGGCAGAAACTAACGGTCTGTTAAACCAACAACCTACCATGCTTGAAATCGAAACAGATTCATCGAATGTGGAAACACCGGCCCTTTCTGAGTAAAGCACGTTACGTTATTTTCGGGAGGGGCTTGCATGCCCGCCTTTAAAAAATGGAAAGGTTGTTTTGGCGTTGCGATCGCTGGATAACGTTCCAATTTGGCGCTGTGCATCAATGAGAACAGGTTTTAAAGCATTTAGAGTCCGCTTTAACATCAGCAATAAAAAATTGTTTGTTTACCAATAACATTGGATAGGACCATGCAATCCTGGGCATCTATAGACCAGCGGTTCCCAGACTTGTTTGAGCCGTTACCCAAATCAAGGTAGTGAGTAAAGTCTTACTACCCTCTTTATTAATTCTTCTCACACTGTTGATTAGATTTCAGGTCGAACATTTCTTTTGCAGTGATCGCTCATAATCAATGTTCCCTCTAAGCTGCTCGGCTGCGCGGCCGCGTAGCTGGCCTAGAACCCCCGCGCAGTACTTTCGTTCTGACGCGCACTGCATAAGTATTGACAAGAAAAACTAAATACGTGCTTTCAATCGGACGCAAGCCCCACCTTTGAGATTTGAGCTCACACGGCCGTCCATTCCGCGCACACTAAGCAAGCTCTTTGAGGGAACGTTGCTCATAATACAGAACAACATTGTGGGTTTGGTTCCGCGTTAGACCCCGAATAATCGCGTATTGCCCATGGAGGGTAATTACCCACTTTGGGAACCACTGCAATAGACGCTGTGTATAAGATTATCTTGAGATACTTAAGTCTGAATCAGTTTAGTTTAAAGGGATAACTTTAGACTTATTTTTCGGTTATTAAGGGCTTGGTGTAAGGTTATTTTCTTTAACATACAAAGGTTGTCGATGTGGTGGCGGCCCAATTGTTAGGCTTGATTATAAACTGAAATAAAATGCAAGAGGCGTGCGCATGCATTGCCGTACATTTTCTACTTTTGTTGTCGATCTACTTGCTACCCTAGGTTGAATTCTGAAATAGACTACCACGAGTTGCAGCATACAAGATATAAATCGCTCGCAGAGCATTTGCTTTTTCAATGGTGACCTTTTTTTGGTGTGATTTTGCCGAGAAATTTTGGGAATTCTTTGCGTTTTTTGCAGCAGGTTCCGCTGCATTACGCAGAACCACGTTAAAACGAAGGTTTATCAGCTGCGTTCGCGAAGTGGTCTGCGTTTCCGCTTTCACAGCTGCAATTTATTGGCACGGAGCGGCACAGCGCTTGACTTTGATCTGGACGCAACTGCGCTGTGGGCGTGGCGTTTGGCCGGTTCGAGTGTAACAAACGCTGAAAGCATTAGCAAATGCGCCAGCAACATTTACGTTCGTGCTGTAATAAAAACTATTTGTCGAAGCGCAGGATTTCTTTGGCACTGTCGTTTGAGGTTGTTGTTTGCGACGGTTTGAATGCACTTTCGCTTTGTTTTGCCAGCGTTTCTCGACATTCGAAAAAACTCTTGCAGATATTCCAAGATTTGGCGCTTGAGTAATGAAATAATGTGCACTGAGCGGGATCGCGCTGGAGACCATTTTTCAAATGGCGAAGGTTCTTGTGACGAAAATTGTACTAGCTTTCTTGATAATCGGAGCGAACTGTGTGAAGACTGAAAGGCCAGAACTTGCGAATGGAAGTAAAGAGCAATGTCAAAATTGTTCCAAAGCTGTTAGTTTCATCTTCACTGCAAAAAAATACCTTACGTGGAACATTGTGTTGTTTAGAAATATTCTCTGAAACAGAAATGTTGTGGTGATGGTGACGAATGCTTTGTTTTTTACTTAGAATGTTGCAAAATCGGAGGAGGTTGTTATGGTCTTAGTTCAGAAAGGTGGAAGCGCACTCTAATTGACTTCGCACTTGTCGGCTGCAGCAGGAAAATGACTTAGTCAGAGCATCGAGACCGATGCAGGAAATTCCTCTGCTCGGGGAATGTGTTTATGCTTTTCGCAATGTTGTTGGCGATTATCTGACGCTGGTTTACGTTTTCTGGTTTGATAAGCACGGGATCCAGACGTCGGATTAAGATCGCAGCATTTGTTTATCGCTTCGTAGCATTAAACCAGCAGTTCTTCGCTTTGGTCGGCCAGGGCTCAATGTGGTGCAGTGCGGAGTAACGCTTACCTGACGGAAAACTGCTTACGAAACGCAAGTTTTTGATCATGAGATAGTTTTTTTAGAGAAATACGGCGGATGGCTGTGAAGTATTTGACTGGTCAAGCCTAAAGCAAAAGGTTTACGTTTTAGGATCAGTCGCATTCGTCGTAGTTGGTACGTGCTGTTGGTCAGAGAGGCTTGCTGCTTTCACAGACCGTTATCGATGCGACACGTCTTTTAAGGCTCCCAAAGATATGCGAGTGAACGCGATGTCGAAGTTAATTGCACTGCTTGTCGAGCAAAATCCTTCATCGTTGCTATTCACTGACCTTTCTAAATGGGCACTCAAACAGTTTTCAAAAGTACCAGCGCAGTAGGTAGTTTCTAAATAGAACATGCGTCTGTGCAAAGCAAACACGAAATGGCAGCAGCACGAGATTTACAGGCTGTTCTGAGCTGCTTCATCGTTGAAGGTGATGATTGTCATGCCTGTCGGACGTGCTGGGCATGCTTTTATGTTCAAGTATACGCAAAGCCAAGAACAGGGCTCCTCTAATTCTTGCTCTCATTCTAGCTGTAAATTTACTGGTAGACTTTCGGTGCAGTGTATTCTAAGCTGGTTATGAAAATTTAACTAATCAGTCAGTGGATGCCAGGTTCTGGCCGAACAAATATTGCCAGATTGGTAAAAACAAACGTCGCGGAATGCGTTTTCACTTTTAATGTGTTTGAAAACATTTAGCAGATCTTGTTATCCGGGATACTAGCTTGTTATTTCAGCTAGCCACTGATTGACTATAACTATAACTGCATGTACTTCATAATTTTCTTCATACCTTCAGGGAATTCTTCCAGAGTTTTTGCCTAAAAACGCGATACACGAAAAGATTGCCGGTATTGATAATAGTACATTGCAGCCTATGCGAGACATAATATTTTCAAACTTTGTTTTTGCTCTATGTTTTGTACACTGACTTCTTTGCAAAATTTTTGCTACTGAAACCTTATGTGTTACAGACATTTTTTGTTCCAACCCTAATGTTCGGTGTTTTTGTGAAGAAAAAACAACTTCTAATTAATATATTGGTATTTGTTGGCCGTTGCAAACATGTTTTGTTTTACCTGAGTTGAAAACAAGAAATACAAAAAATAAATACCGTCGGTAATATCAAGCATCTCCACTTGGTTAAAATTTTCACAACTTGGTAAAACAAAACATGTTGGTAACAACTAACGTTATTTTGCTAAACTTGTGCATTAGTTTCGAAGATGTTTTGCGGCAACTGGTAAACGAGACTGGAAAATACCGATGAAAGGAAGTAGTCCAGCAGCTAATTGTTAGATTTGAAAAATTCCAACAACGACAGTATTGATCCAACACAACCACAAGTTTTATGTCTTATTCTCCAGCACCTTCTGAAAAATTGAGGTAGAGAATAAGACGTAGAAGCAAGGTGCTTACAATAAACGTGTTCATGTATTGAATGTACCAGGCCACGGCAATGATTTGTTTGTTTTCCAAAATTTATTTGGTACGGAAAATTTTTAAGACTTAAATAAAGCAGTCAGGTAACGTTCTATAAACCACTTTGAATGACTGTAAAGGTCAGCGTTGGTTACGATGGTGGCTGAAACTGCACAGGTTTTGATGGTTTTGCTTAAGCAACGTCACGTCACTCTTTAATGGGCACGTTCCCGCAAGCGTCAATGGCCCGAATGTTGTGATTCGACAATGGACCTCTTACAACGCTGAATAGTTTGCTCTTGTTGAAATTTCAATAGACGTAATCAATACAGCGGCGTGTCCATGTAAAATGTGATTTCTGGGCAAAGGTTAATTGGGCTTGATTGCTATGAGACAGGATGGTTGGCGATTGCGACTCAAGTGGTGGTCATAGTAAATGTTGCTGCCGTTTCTAAAGAATTTACAAACACTTGCTTCGCGTACATGTCAACTATTTTATTGCTCTTTTTACCGTTGTTTTCCGAGGTGATATTGGTTGCATCTGCGCTTGGCATCAGTATTTCGCTGAGAGTAGTTCGTGGTGCATAAAGGTCCATGTTATTTCGCTGTCGCTATGTTTAGACGTTGAAGTGCGTGCTTTCGCTTGTGCGGCCGTACCCGATATTGTTAATGAACGATGCGGCAGCGGTTTTGCGTTCCGGAGCCGACCGCAGACGTCATCTTCTGTCGAATTTGGGTGGAACTGCTAGAAGCAGTGCGCGGCGCATAACTCAGGCTTATAGATGTGGTAAAGTGTTGGGTGAGCGAGCGCAAGGTTTCAGACGGCAAATAAAACGTGTAGGGTGCACGGGTGCGTTGTCAGCCATTCCTACGCCGTGTAGCCCGATTATCTGGCATAGTTAGGACTGCTTGGCATTTAGAAAAGTTTTGAGAAAATCAACCGAGGGTGGAAAGGAAGTGAAGATGTTTAAGACATTAAATGTTGAAGGGTAAAAATATCCTCGGATAAACGTCGCAGACAGAGCTGCAAAAAGTTGGCTGTGATGAGATATAATCTTTTATTTACAATACACAATGCGAATTTTTCTCAGGCGTGCGGCGTGCTTTAGCGGTCAGATCAAGACCTCATTTGACAGAATCATCTATCGAACATCTATGACTGGAATTAGGTGCATAGTTTTTTTGAGAAACGTTCATAATTGGGAAAAGTTTAATTTGTGGAGTAGTTTGTTTGCTTACAGGCATTAGCAGCAATTGGAAAAAAGTATTGTTTTTAAATCTGGCTTGCATAGAGGACAATTAGCCACGTTTCGTCGTTTTCGTTTGCAAACAAATATATTATCTTTTGTATTGCCGCTGATGCATAAAAATTCATTACTTCTACCGTGGATTGATTGTTTGTTAGTGCAAGGTTGATAATGGAGGACATTCAGTACGGAAACAAAAATAAGTCAAAAGCTTCAAAAAAATACTTCAAAAAGTCAAAAGTAGAGTGGTAAAACTGCAAAAATATTAACAAGTTGTGTTTGAGGTCTCTTGTTTTGTTCTGAAATTGCAGAAATTACTTCTGGCTTAGAAGCTTCTATTTCTGAAATTAAAGCTAAGAGCTTGGTTTACCTTTCAATTAGCACACCAAGTTAAGAACTTTTTCATTCATGTGCAATGTGCATGTAGAAATTTGATGTTGCTCGTCCTGCTTCACAATCATTCTGTGACATTTTCCACCCATTTGTTAATCAGTCAACTATTTATACTTTTATCATGAGCTAAACCTCTAGTTTTTGTTCTCACGGCGGTTGAGGTTTTTTTGGATTTCGTATTGTTCGTTGTGCAAGATACGCAATAGCTGTGGATGTCGTTATAAAGCTTTTTATAAGCTACATAGTTTCGCACGTTTGAGCACTACCTTTTACACTTTGCTGGTAGTAAACATGGTTTGTCGTCAGTAGATTCAATTTTGTTATTTGCGCATTGAAATTAATACTCGGAGAGTTACATGTTGAAATGAATACTAGTTTGAACTGAGAGCACCTGTGGCTGAAGTCAAAGCTGGTGATAATGCTGCTAGAGCATAAGATTCTTAGACTGTAGATACAAAAGCAGCACTTGGAAAACACCACTGAACCGCACAAATGTAATGTGCCGGAGGCTTGAACACACGTGACATTTGAATGCTCACTTGTGTGACAGATTTTCCATGCAGCACAGGCACCCGAATAGATATCTTCAGACAGTTGTAAACACGTCTCCACGTAAAAGGTCATGTTGAGTTGCTTGTTGAAAGTGCAGTTCTCTGAGTCATTCAACTTTGTTTCAGAAATGTCCGATTGACAGAGAAATTTACAGTATATGCATTAATAGGCCAAAATTAAGTTTTATGCGTGTGGTTGTGAAACAGCCACTGACGTGTGGCCAGTGCTGTGCGTATTCTAATTGAAGCAGGAGAGTTTGAAAGTATAGCAAGGCTTTTAAGACGTTCTTATGTTAAGGAAAACTCTTTGAGCAAAAATTCAAGCTTTTACTTTTATTGAAGAGTGCTTTGAATTCCTCGAATAACCTAAATAATTTAAATGGTTGAAGATTCCGTGCGCTCGAATAGTGAAGCCATCAATCGTTGAAATTGACAGAGGTTTCGAGCAACTTTTGAAAGCAAAGCCAAATGTTTTCAATCTTCCGAAACGCTAAGAACAGTTCAGGTTATAGACATAAAACTTTCTTTGAGGTTATAGACATAAATCGTTTTACAAGCAAACCAAGGGTAAGCAAATATATATTTGATGTGCCCTCTGTTGCAAAGCCGGTCTTGTGTGCCTATGATGTTCACCATCTGAGGACGTATGATTACTATATTTTGGTGGAGATCGTTGCTGATCCTGTTTTAACTGCCATTTTAATTCTGCTTTACGCTTTTAAAGATCAATATTTGGCATTGGGCCAAGTCTAGTTTCGAAAACGTTGTGGGGCTTTTGATGCTCACCTCGTCGTTCTGTCTGTTTACAGCAGGCGTTCGCAACCTTTTCGCTATTGCCGGCCGCATTAACTGTATTTTTATGAATTATGGCCGCCAGGGAGTTCAAGTTATTTTTATGAATTACGTATGGATATAGTTTTATCCGATACTATCTCATTCAGTCGTGCCTGTAGGTATAATGAAATGTCAGACATTTTAATGAATTTATTCAAACACATTTCCACACCTCTGTTTGGTCGTCTTTCCAGTGTACTAAGTATCCACACACTGTAGCGTAGACAGAGAGTTTTAAGGGATTCACGGCATCCATAACTTACCGGTATATTTTAAATTACATGTGGACGGCCGCATAACTTTTTATCGAGGCCGCGTTAGGCAGAACGGCCGCAGGTTATGCACCCCTGGTTTACAGGTTTGATTGCAAGTTGGTCAGTATCAGGTGTTTTGCTTGTTTTTTTTACAGCAATCATTATTAAGCAGTTTGGGTGACAAAACAAAAACAATTATTTCGCATATGTTTATCAATGCCGAAGTAATTACCTGTCACAACAACGCGTTGAACGAAACATTATCTTCACATCATCTTTGCTCAACACGATGTACTTCTTAATAGCGGTTACTTGTGCTTCAGAAAGAAAAGCTGATCAAACTTTTTCAATACCAGATATTCCATTGACTGGTGCGCGTAGACGCAAAACCTTTTTGCTCATTGCAAACAGTTTTTAAAACTTTTTAAGCATTGAACGACCAATGTCTCTGCATTTTAATACATAAACAGTAAGCTTGTTTAAACAAATTTAATGAGATTTGGTATGCTTTAGTTCATTCATGGCTTGTACTGTAGTTTGTGATAGCCATGTGCAAAGTTGTAGGTAAATGGGCACTTCCGGGTCCTAATAAAACTTCTCTGGGATGTGCAATGATGCAACACCCAAGTAGCATTAACTGCAAGACCAAGAAACGTAAAAATGCTGCAGCGTAGTTTTGCGACTAACGCGGAAATGTTCCAAGCAGTCGATTTTAAAATCACGTCAAATCGAAATGCCAAACGATGTCTTCTCTGCGAGACTGGTAAACACCCTAACTACTACGTCTTGTGCAACACGCAAACAAATCATCAATACCTTCAAAAACTTTTTCCCTCTGCTGTATGCAATAAAAATTATAGATGTGGCTTGTTCTAACGCTTGCTAGGAGTAACCGCCTGATAAAATGTCTTTATATAGAATGATCTAAAACAGAGGTGGCCAAATTGTCTTCGACTGGGATCGACTAGAACATTTCTTGCTAACCCGCGATCGACCGGTAGGTAATAAAGTCACAAGTATAAAATGCCAAAGTTGAGTATCACATGTGCAAATACAGTGTACCGTTTAGTAAATGATGCACAGATAGAAGGCAAAAGCGTCTGTTACGCCTAAATCGTGATTGTCACAGAATAATAAGAAAACATATCACAACACCTGCGCGGCGTCTGCTTTGCTAGCCTATGGTCAGCCATCGCAAAAGGCACCAAAGATTATACGTGACCAACCAGTTGATGGATAATTTTAATGTACTTTATTCCTAGAATATTGATTGAAAATCGTTCTTTTCAGGTATCTTGTCAATTCAATATGAAATCAGGCGCTATCGGCCAACTGACACTCGGCCATCGACCGGTCGATCGCGATCGACTTGTTGGCCACCCCTGATCTAAAAAATCACACGGATTCGGATTTTTTATATGATTTAGATTTAATCCTGGTAATTGCGCTGTCTGACCTGTTAGTGAACCCGCTCGACCTGTTGTCACTGTTGTGATTTTGCTACTCAGGCTTAAGACATCTTTTTACTTCAACAACACCCTTTTCCAAACGATCGTGAAACACTCAGGTTTTCACAATCTATCATCTTTTGTAGAAGAGTGTGTACAACAAAAAGAGTGGCGTCCTGGAATATCGCTTTTCGTATCAGACGGGGGACCCATTTGCGCAATTATGATGTTTACGCTACCAAACGAATATCACATTGTTGACCTTCCAAGCATGTCTCGATGTTTGCGGATGGCTTATTGACGACTAAATCACTCTGGTAATTGCAAGTTTCCTTTCCAATGGGCACTACAGTTCTACTGATCACTTCCGCTGTTCTGCACAGAGTTGACTTGCCCTCAGTCACTGCTTGGTGTGAAGGCAATCTAAACTTGACATTGGGTCAGTGTGTAGGCTGATTGCTGATGTATGCATTTGGTGTTATTTATGTCATTTTTTCGCGATGAAAAAACAGCGGAAATAATAAAGAGTCATTTTCCAACTTGCATCCCCATCATTACGTTATATATTTTACCTTGTATACGGACGACACTGTGCAGACAACACGGTCATTTTCTTACTTTTTTTCGGTTATCTCGCGATTTGTCTTTGTTCCATGAAAAATGCAAGAAAAATCTAAGCAACAGTTTATCTTGAACGTCCCGCTAGTTCAAATTTAGGTGATACAAGAGCACACAATATTTTATAATTACAAATATACGAGGAAGAAATTCTTGCTTGCCGGAGTGGAGTTGCATTTTAAAACCAGAGAAACATGTTTTCCAAATTTCGGTGAAAACCCATGTTTTGAAAGCATGGCTTGAAAACCCCTTCACATCAAGCCAACACGCAGTCATTTTTTACACTGTCGCTGTTTCTATGGCAACAGCTATCATCTTTTAATGGCTGCTAACGGATTTTAAGTCGATGTTATNATGTCGGAGGATTGCAAGTTGTCGAAGAGTTGGCAATTTGAGGTTAATTTCAATGATATGGAAACATACTTGCAAGTCGTACTTCCACTCAACGGTTGAGTTTTCGGACATAGAATTGTTACCTGAACGTAAACTATATACTACCGTTGTTATGACTATTTGACATTGAAACGTTTAACGACGTTTTATATCAAAAAAATATGGCGCATAATACGTAACAACCGGTTGTTGTTCTTACTGCACTTACGGCGTTAAATAATTAATGCCTGCTTCAAAACTACAGCTTATGAAATTCATTTATTGCGTCTCAGTATTACCTGGAATAGCATCAGCGCAGAACGCAGTCTAAATCTATTGCTCCACATGCCTGTTAATGACTGCTTGGATGTACGTTTTTTGTGTCTGTAATCAATTCGACTGCATTTTGGCCCTTACCAAAGAAAGACGACTTGTGTTTCAAGGTGTTTAATACGGAATTTTCGTGAATATCTCGTAGCAGCGCTATTCACTCGTTGCTCGCATGCACTAGTACTGGGAGTAAGGGCTTATGGCTGTTGGTGCCTGGTCGCGATGTAGAAAATTGAATAGGATTAAAAGAAAAGATAGTTTTATTGTACTCGTCTTGTATCCCCTGCGGGGTGTCGCAAGTGGACACCAATCTTCGTCTGCTCTGCGCCGTGGGCCACGCTGCCATACTGTACTTTCAAAGGTAACGCTGCAACGTCGGCGAGTCAATGGCAACATCGCATGCGAAGTTTTCTTCTTGAAAAGATTTCTCTTTTTTTGTATCCCTTAAACAAGCANGAGGCTGGAAAAGTCGNAAGTACTTTTTTAAGTTTTAGTGTGACCCGACCGGGAATCGGACATGCCCAGTAATTACTGACGAGGATATGTAGGTCTGTAGCTGATGGAATAGATCACTATTCAGTTTAGTGCCTATTTCTGATGTTTACTGGTGTATTAGGTTTTATTAAAATGGTTAAGTTTACCGCAATCCTCATGATCATGCCATAGGTTCGGTAGTGCTTAGATCGAGGTAGAATTATTTTGAAATTTAGAATTCGATTAAAAACTTTCGCTACAAATCTGAAATAAGCGATGCTGATACTGTTTCTGTGATAAATGAACATGCTAGCGGGGATCACACGTCTGTTTCTACTTTCAATTCATGTAAGTGCGGCAATCACCAGCAATTGGGCAGCCGCTGTATTGCTTTTCGACGGTGCTCTGCAAAGACTTCGCTTGATTTGTATTGAATACTCTCGTTTCGGTACACAAAGTAGTGGTAGCGTTGTGAAAACACAGGCGGGTTAGAAGAGAGGAGGATTTTCAATATCTCTACTGGTGCGTGACGGGAAGCAATAAAGGTTTTATCCACACAAGTCTCCAGTGAGCTTCACACGAGAAGGTTTTCATCTTTTTCCCAGTTGCGCAACTTGAGGCATTCTCTTGATCCGTTGAACTGAAAAAATAAAAGTGTTCCTTGCATTCCTGAAGATTTCATAAAACCATATAATTTCCAGTCTGCGCTCATAAGCACCGTTTACGCTGCATTTTCGTAGCAACCACCAAAATGTGTTGTTGCACCCCGGGTGAAATGTATTGCTGTGCAGCCAACCACGTGAGAAAAGCCGCGTGTCGTAAATACAAGCATGGGAGTTTGTGTATTTGGAAGGAAACTAATCAGCAATTCATGCCAAATACATAAGCATGTCATACTGGTCCACTTTAGGAAGGTATGTGGGTGAATATGATGGACTGAAGTTTATCAGAATAAAATGCCACTGTGCATTGCTCGATGGCAGAGCAGCAAGAAAAACACCGACTGAGACAGATACTGCCGATGTTGGTTATATGTAAGGTTAGAAGAAGTAAAATAAGGAAATACAGGACAAGCATTCTGCATGTTATGCGGATAAACAGTGGAGTTGCTTGAGCTTAAAAGGATGTACTTCAAAAAACGATATATTTTGATCTGCGCTTTGCTTGTATGTCTGTGTATGTTTTGTCTGATTTGGGAATGGAAAACTAGATTTTTCCGGAAGGTTTTATGCGTGCTGTAAAATGTTTGCTCGAGTTCTACTTTGTGCATGGCGCTGGAGCAATAAATAGCTGTACATACGAAGTATGGGAGGGAGCNTTGCTCTCTTGTGTTTTAAAGTATACAGTGCTTGGCGTACGAGCAGAAACGCAGTAAACCAGTAAACCTCACTGGCCGGTGTTTTTGTTTGCTCGTTTTCCGTGCTTCTGCTAACTTTTGCGGCCTTTTCTAAGCATCAAAACAGTTTCACTTTCCTCCGACGCCCTCCGTAGGTTCAGCGTTTTGTGCAGAAAAGAACCGGTTAAGTATTTCTTGCTGACACCTGTCGTTTTGAGTTACAGTTTTGTTGTAATATTTTTAAATCGAATTTTACTAGATTTCCATCCACAGCCACTTTTCGGTAAATACGCTAGTTTTGCGCTAAAGACTGTTTGTCAGTTTTTGATGTAATTTCTGCCCACGGCTTGCTATAAATATTAATCGTAAATATATGGGTATTTCTCTGGAGGTTATTTACCGAATTCCACTCAATACGCGTGAAACGGGAGTTTTTCGTTATTTTTATACATTAAAAATGCAAAATTAGGAGAAACGCATTGTTCAGTAGGTCCTTAAACTTGTTTGCCTGTGGCTGTGTTTTTCTCTTTGCTTTTGAAAGCCTACTTCTTTGTTTCAGCACCTACCTGTAAAAGCTAAATGCCTGAGTAAAATAATGTTTCCTGCACCTCCCAGTCAAGCCGAATATAAACTTTAAATTTTGAGTACCGGTGCCTACCAGGCAAGTAGACTTTAAAGGTGAAGTCGTAACGCCATCGTTGACCACAGATGTACAGAGATAGCTAAATATGCGCAAAGATAGCAGTTTTTGTGCTAAATCTGTCGGATATAATGTTTTTACGAACGGTTCCCCGTACCACAGCGCGAGCTTAAAACTTTTCTTGCATAGTCTTTTCTGACTTATGCTATCTTGTACAAGTAATTTGCAAATGCCTTGTTTGAATAGCACATAGCTTTTCAGTAAAAGTTCAAGTTAATGAAAGCGAGTGCGTTTTGAAGTCTAAACGTGATCATTTGCGAGAATACACAAAATAAGGAAACGATCTGGATCTTGCACCAGATTCACAGCTGGACGCAAGCTGCAAGATGGTTGTACCACCTCATACAACCGAAGATGATGAGGAGTTCAGCGGAGTTGTGGAACCTCCCACGATGAAGGTATAGCCATCGTGTTAACAGTCGCTGCTGTAAATTAATGAACACGGCTTGTTTCGACTTATGTAATGAGCATTGAATTGAAGCGTGGCTTTTGGAATGACGCGTTTGGAATGATAGTTAGCTTAGCAAACACTGCAGTCCGGTACACATTCTATCAGCTTCGAAAAGCTGCAATACACGTGAGTCGTGGCTGCACGGGCCACCCACTGCGCGTGTAATGCTTGCTGATAATAAGCACATCGCTCGAACAGTAACGCTGGTTGAATTGTTGCGTTGCAAGATTGTTTTTAGATCCTCTTTCAAAAATCCGACGCAAACGTGATCCACAGCTAAACCTAACATTTCTTTAAAATTTCAGCCACCTGCTTTAATTTCAGCGATTACTTTGAATTGTTCCAAACGTTTCAATTTACTTAAGAACTAGCTGAGTTATCTGTAGGAAAATCCTTAAAGCAAAAACTTTTTAAGCATGAAAAAGTAATCGTTTTATGAAGTGGGTCCCAGAGAGAAGTGTCTCAGTAAACGCAACCGCAAAAAACAGCGAAATGGCACTAGTACAGATGGTTAAGGTAAATTTCCTGACAAAAATTTGCTATTTCGTACTTTTTTGCCATACAAAGTATCCTGAGTTACTGCCTTTCGCTAAGAACGTGCTCTAGAGCAAAAATACTTATTCCTTATCCTGTTTGAACCTAGGTTTATGATCTTCCGCTATTTGATTAAAGGAGACTGTCGAAGTTTCTCCGTCATGGATTTTTGTCAGTTTTTGCTAATTCTGAAGATTGAACGAACTACTTGTTTCGTTGCGAAAAATACTACAGCGACACTGGTAATATACTGTAGATATCAAAATATTTTGAAAATTTGAAACAAAAAGTTCAATAAAACACTGATTAATTTACAATTTTAAGGTTGTATATTCCTCGTTTCACAATGCATCCTAAAATCAACGAACCACTATTTCAGCGTAAAAGGTTGATGACGTGAAACTTAATTTTCTGAATTGTTTGCCAGCATTCTTATGTCAGGCCAAACAAACAAGCAAAACACGATTGAAATTATGCCTACAAGTGAGAAAACGCGTTTTACCACTCACTGTAGCATTTCAACTGCTTGGAACGACTCCTTCAGTACTTGCAATTCCCTCAACAGTACACAGCACCGTAACTAAAGCGACTGGCGACGTCTGTTGCAAATTTGTTTAGCTTTTCGCTGGAGCGCGCTGTCGAGCAATGTTTACTTTCCGTGGGCAATTTTCCTACCAGTATCAAGTTTTTATTTTTCGACACTTTGAGTTTCAAGCACAACGAAAAACGTTTGGTTGGTGATATTTTTCAAGCAGACAATGCATCGCAAATTTGATACCAAAATGGAAATGCGGCATTTGAAATGATGCGAATCGCTTGTATGAAGCTATGTCTTTTGCAATTTTTTGTTTACGTAACACTTTCATGGAAGGATTGGTGAGTCTGCTTTTAAAACCTACAGCAACATAATGCTCCTGGGAACTCGCATTTTGCAGGTAAAAATCAATCTTGGGAATTTGTCAGCAACGCCAGATAAATACAATTTTTATCGTTTCTCCCTAATTAGTAAAGCTACCCATCCTGTTAAAAGATTTTTTTGATTTTGCCGCCCGGTGGTTCGCACTTGGGTATAAATAATGTTAGGAGCATGGACGAGTGACTCATTGGAAANAAGCTTCACCAAGCCGCTGCTAATGCTGCTTGAACTATTGTATTGAAATGAATCGGACAATATGTTGCGTCGTAACTGTTAGTGTTCTTGTGTCATTGCGTTCTTGACCTGATGCCGGTTTTGATCCAAAACCTTGAGAAACAAAACAACCCAGCCTAAATGTAAGGCAAAGTAGTTAAGTAAAACTTATTTTATAAGCAAACGATGCAATCACCGATTTTATAATTGTTTCTTTATCACACGAACTTGGCTATAGAATGAACGCTGATAGTTCAACTTAACTGTAGTCCTCATTTCTTCCGGTAACAACCGGAGTAGTTGTCAAGTGTTAGAGCTGTTTTTTCAAACACAAATTCGAAAATAGTTTTAAAATTTCATTCCGTCTGCTTGCTTCTCTTCATTTACTTTGGAGTTCGATGGTACGAAATTGAAAATCGTATTTTTTGGCCGTGTCCAAAGCATGTTCCTTACATGTCGGTTGTTATGCACAGGTGAAAGACATACGTGCTATGTTCAAGCGTGGACCAGACTATCAAGACTACGCGAAACCGCGAAAGCTGAGTGCAAGTTCGAACAATCCCGCAACGCGTAAAAGCAGCTCGGTAAGGAAAACAAGCATATGCCGCTCAGTGACGTTTCGAGCCGGTTCCTCTGGCCACGAAAGTGCCCCTGGGTCCTTGACTCCATACTTTATCTGAAAGCGCAATTCCCTTGACTCATCCACCCAATGTAGTTTCCCTAAATCTAACGTGTTGCTTTAAAAGTAATTGCTGGAGGGTTGGTGGAGTTCCATTTCAAGAAAAACGTTTTCTTCACTTGTAGTGTGCAACTTCATAAGTTTCAAGAGGTTTTATTACCGACGTAACCCTTAACTTTGGCCAAAAAACATTTTTTGAATATTGCTTCCTCTACAAACTTTTTGCTAAAAGTTATTCTTTCGTCCCAGATCCATTTCGCAATACATTACGCAACAAAGGAAGGTTGCCAACATCACATTTTCTGCGTCAATGAGCACAGGCCACGACCACTAAATTGTGCAAGAGCGCATCAACACCCATTTGGCTGTCTGCTTTCCGCATCGAGTTTCTTCACTTTTCTTTTTTCTAGCGATGTATATATTTTTTCTCTTATTTAGAAGTCACTGGCTCTTCAAACTTTCCACGGCTGAAAGCAAACCACTTTGCAACCATAAATAACATTGACGTAATTTGTTTCTCAGGGTCGGCCTTCGGCGCGGAGCAGTCAGTCAGATGGGGACTTCGTCGATGAAATCAAGTCTTCAAACACTGAGGTTTGCGCGCACTCCGTTAACTGTCAAAATTATCCTTTCTTCCGGCTCTCGCCAGTTTATAAACTGTTGATAGAAGAGAGCGTAAACTTTTTAGCAGCCTCCACAAGTGGCCGAAAATTGATGACAACCGTTTTTACCTCAGTTGTGCTTTGTCGTTTTCTGCGTTCCACCGCAGTACACGCCGCAAATGGCTGAAAGCAGACAGCAAGCTTTGCAACTTCGTGCTGTCGAAACAAAACACACTGTGCACAATCACCAAAGAAACAGCGGCCCCCGCGCCGCTGAAATTAAAGCGATGGACACAAGATTTAAGCCTTAACTTTCAACCATGCAGATTAATTTACGCCGTACTTTCTTATCTTTTAGTCCTAGCGAGAAATTGGAAAGTTTGCGCAAGACAATATTTCTACGAGGATTATTATCAGCTGGCGTATGTGAGTCGACGCGATGCTCCAGACACTCCGCAATGTCTCTCCTGAGCAAAATCTTTTGAAAGTTTGCCTATGATTGCAATTAACAAATAGGCCTGTCCAATAACACTCCACTTTACGCTTTTTGAAAAAGCAGATGAATATATTTTAAAAACTATCACGAAATAGTCAAATTGCATACTTAACAGTAATACCGATCACATCTAAGATAACATAAAACATGAAAATGCCTTGGTAGTGGTAGTAAAGTCCAACTAAATTTTTCTAATGTAATGCTGAGCAGCAAATTGGCTAAGTTTCTGATTTTTTGTTAGTTAGAAAAAGATAAAATTTCAATCATTTCTGAAAAGCCTTCTTCACTACGATTTTGCCAATATTTTTGCGTTAGCACGACGTACGCCAACATGTAATGTATGTGGATTAGAAACTTCTGAGTAGCGCTTGAATGATTTTATCCAGGATCAAATTTAAAAATTTTTTTTCCTACAGTACTTGGTTAATTTGTCTCTATTCATTTTTTGTGCTCAAAAGAAAGTTGTTGACTTTGTGGGGCATGGTTTACCCCGACTTGCCCCCTGTTGTGGAACGATTTTGAGTACGCTTGGGTGCAAAAGGGAACAACTTGTTTTCTTCAAGCTTTCGGAAAAGTTGCGTGAAACAGAGACGTTGCTGAAATTGACGTCACAGGTTGCGTGATGCCAGCAGCACATATTTGAACCATCCGCCGTGGATCTGAAAACATGATGGAAAATATTTTTATCGAGAACGGTTGTTGTTGTTGCACAACCTTTTGCTTCATTTCAAATCAACAAGTCTCGCATTCGTTTTTTGGCCTGCTGACACATTTCAATACCTTCACAGAACAAATGTGTTGCGGAATAGAAAATAGGGCTCCTTGATTTTACTATCATGCGGTGGTTTAGCGAAGAAGTACTTCTGTGTTGACGTCTTTCGATGGAATTCGACGCTATAAAGTTTCGCATGACTAAATAATTTTGCTACCGGCTTAAGGACAAATAATTCAGGACCTCGAGGGTACGTTATTATTAAAAATACTTTCATGTGAGGGATCCTTCAGTTGAGGTGCTGCGACTTGCGGATGCGAAAATGCCATCTTTCTCCTGTGTAAAGATTGTTAAAAACCGTGTTTTACATTTGCTGTCGACTGCTTCGGGCCAAGAACTGATTTCATCTGTTGGGTTTCTATGTCACAGAACACTTTTGAAGTGTTGTGCCAAGTGCGTACTTCGAGGTACATTAAAGTGGATGATCGCTTTTCCTTTTAAAATTTATCATTAAATTCTGCGTTTGATTCAGGGTCTGTTAGACTTAGACACTAAAGTGGCTTGCGGAGCTTTTCGGTCTCTACTTCGAAAAACACGTCACTTTCCAGCTGGTACAATCTATCGCAAAGAGACGAAATAAGTAGTTTGTCTTCTTAGTTATTAACTTAGTGCGGTGACGTGCACGTAGTTCTTGGCAGTTTCCACCTGGAGAACTTGATCAAACAAGTTTTTGCAGATATGACCGACATATAGAGATACAAAACTGTGATACAACCTGTCTAACACAACTTAAACAAACATATCATTGAACAGAATTCACGGACTGTGTAAATGCAATCGCATTTATTTGTCAACCACTTGTTCCCAGCATTTCTCCAATTGTTGTATTGTCCAAAACATCAAATCCGAAAAAACGAACTAACGTGTGACTGCTCGCCCAAAATGTCATGTCGATTCTATTGTACATTTGCTCGTCTCGGTAAAAACAAAATATGCTTGCCGCATGTGATCCACGGGTGTCCTTGTTTTTTTTGCGTGCCATACAGTTCCACAGCTACGACAAGCGTTAATATGTGAAATAAAGCTGCTCATAAATATTGTTCAAGAATCTGCACAACGACAATCGTTGCTGTTCATTTTGCAGAGCACTGCTTTGCATGCACACATTAAAGGCAAAGAGTGTGCGAGATTGTCCAGCATGTTAATGACCTACTCTTCCATGTTCTCGATAAAACCAGCTTGTCGAAAGTTGGTATAAACAAATACGAATCTTGCCAACTGTGATATACCAGCTTCAGGCATGTTTTTTGTGATCGCACCACTCATGACGTAAGAATAGCGACTTTTTTTCTCATTGTTAACTGGCTTCCAAATAAGTTATCATATCATCTTGACGTGAAATGCGCTGGTGCACCGGTCGATGCTGACGTATTCGCCTGATACCAGGCCGTGATTTCTTGATTGCAGCGTTGTAGCCTTGTGTGATGCAGGCTGAAGACAAAGAACTATCGAAACATAAATTTCAGTGACTGCAAAACAATGGGGTTTGTCGCACTTACACGGCCCTGATAAAATCTGAACAGTTTATATGGTCTTTTCGGAACGTATTAGCCGTCGCAGTGTTGACGAGACTCCACCACGAACGTTTCCAGAGCTCGCCACGATCGTGACTGCAAGGTGCACTGGACCATATCGAAACACTCGTGCATTGCTTACCCGAGTGGTGCCGACCAGCTTTGGTCCTGTCTGGAACTCATCAGTTTTCACTACTCCTGTCCTTAGTCACCCGTAAAAGCTGAGGTTTAAAATGCTCGGGTACATGCTTTGCATGTCTGAGAGCCTGTCACTCGCGAATTTTTGCTTTGTTTTAAAAATCAAAACAACGCTGAGTTCACGAACAGTCAAACTGCATTATGCTACTGGAGTTACGCGTGTAGTGAACTGCTTTCGTTTTTGCAGCTTATGATTTTGTGTCATCACGTGAACCTTTGTTTTCGTTGCAAAGAAGTTAATGGTTTTGAAGCGTGGTTTAGTCGGGTTGATTGACGGTGTTTCACGGTTGTAGCATCTTGACAAGCAGAAGGTTTTGATGCAAAACAAAAAAGCGAATTTAAGGCGCTTTTACGCATACAAGTTTCAAAGTATTGATTTAAGCTGGACGTGGAAAAATACCAGGAAACTTTACGCCTCGCTTGAGGTTATCTTTATTTAGTTTACTTTTTCAGTGCACGGCGGTTGGTTTGCTGACTGCGAACGATCAAAAATTTAGATACCGCATTTTTGCTTTATCTGGCTGCCATCTTTCTTCTGCAGCAATACATCACAAACCTATCTCGATTTTCAAGCTGAACAACATACACTTAAAAAGTGTCCAAATCAGCAACAGATGAATTAGGTTTTTCACCCAACATTGACCAGCAACTCGGAAACGCAGTGTTGACTCTGTTAAAAAGAGTTTCTCCTCACTCCAAAAATTTAGTTAAATTTAGTCTCCCGTATTTACAAATGTCGTCTCCAGATTAATGGCGGCGAGGCAGCTTCCTTTCATTTTCAGAACTAAATTTAATTTACGAAGCAGATCTTGAAGGACCCTAGAGAACGCACATTCAGTATGGTCCTCTCCCTACCAGTAATGAGCAGTGAAACGCATTTCAATCATTATATCTATGGAAAACACCAAGTTCTTCCAGCAGACATAAATCAGACGACAACTGGTGTATTGCACGTGGACTTCCATTTCAGTAAACCTTTCCGCAGCAACACATTCGTCGGTTGATATATGTTTTCCTCACAAACAACTGACCAGCTTTTTTGTCGATGAATTGCAACGATGAGGAGCTCGTCATGTATTGATGAGTCATTTCCAAGCTGCCTTGGTGCAACGCTGGTGCAAAACCGTTTATAACCGAATGAAAAGGGCAAAACCCGTCGATAACCAAACACCTTCCTGTTAGGAAACGCCCCTGTCACGCAAACGTTGACTCGTTGTAGGCCTACTGTATGATGTAATCGATCGGTTATTGCGTATTGATACGCGGAGTGCTTGTACGATCCGCATACCAGCAACCAGCAGTAAACTCTTGAACTCTTTAACTCAAGAGTGCCAAAAGTGCGGCCCGTGGGAAGAATTCTGCGGCCCCCGTCTGGACTTATAACCTACTTAAGTTATATTGCTTATGATGAAGAAAACTTAGCAGTTGTGGACATATATTTCCCAGATGTTTTTAATTTTTGTACTGCAGCTAACCCAAAGGTAACGGGCTTCCAAACCTCGTAAACCAACATACAGGCCCCTTTTTAGCCTGCAAGACCAACAAGACAAAAAAATTCAAATACTGTACCACGGACGTCGAAAATGTGGCCTATAATCAATTTTTTTATAACTCACGAATAACACATACAAGCCTGTTTGTTTGACTTGTAGTCTTTAATCATTCTGTTAACGATCATTAGTTATTTCTTATCATTTCTTTAGTTCTTAAGGCAGCGATTCATAAAAATTTTTTAGGGCAACCCAAATCTGAGTTTGGTGGACACTTCGCTGCTCAAGACGCAAATATCGTGTTAAAAAATTACTGATTGCATGGGTGACTTTTGGCAGTAAGTTGCTAAGTTCGATTTCAAAGTCTGATATCTATTCTTTTCTCATGTACCTATACGCTACATAGAGGCACAGACAAGCAGGTGACTTTGAAAATACACAATTCAGTTTTGGACCGCCTTGTATCGACCCATTTTTTGACCCTTTGCGTCCCTGTTTGGGTCGCGACCCATACTTTGGGAACCAATGTCTTAAGGCGGTGTGAATAGCATCTACCGGTATGGGTGGTAGGCGACGCCATTTGTATTGTTAAATTTCCTGGTAGCGCCTTTTACGGCATTTCTGCTTCAAACAAAGTCAGTTTCCGTTTTTTGTAACATTTTGGGAACCAAATGGGTACGAAAAAGGCGTATTCAAGATGAGGGCCGTACATGCATGTACTAGGAGTTCCGTTGTGTTGATATATCCAAAGAAATTTTTGTAATTGGTTACCCCACAATATACAATCTTAAAGCTTAAGCCGAAATTTAAGGACAAAATTCAATATATTGTGCGGCCCGCCAAGCTTACTCACAGCGAAACGCGGCACATTGCCAAGAAAACTTTGGGCACCCTCGCTGTAACGTAAATTGTGAAGAGGTGGAAGATGGATTGATTGAAAATGGTAACATTTTGTTCAGGATGTCAAAGTCGCATGAACAATTGATAATTCTCGGTTAGTGCGAATGATTGAGAAGGTACTGTAAATGCTACTAAGAGATTTGCAAAGAGTTTTTTAAACACAGTTTATTCAAAGTACTTTGTTTTAGCAATATCAAATTCCGATAACGATACTTCAGGTTCTGATTCACGATTTTAAAAATGGGCAGCTTTGCTTCATGCTTTACTGTATTTGAAGCGTAGACTTGCTCTTTTTTAATCGATCTTGATAGATATTAATATTGTTTTTCTAAAATTCGGATTCCATGCTTTCCGCGTGGAACCTCAGTCTGCAGAGTTCACGGTTTTTCTAAAACAGGCGTATTTTTTATTTTCCTAAAATATTTTAATATGAACTGATGGCGGCAGGACAAACTCCTTTCTTGCTACAACTCATTTCAACGCGAGAAAAACTCATTTCTTGCTGGAACTCATTTTACAACTAAAATAGTAAGAACTTCCAAATCCTTTGAAACCACTATTTTAAATGCGATTGCTGCCAGCATTTTCGAAATTTGGCTCTTTCCGCGAACCAATCTGCTAGCATGCTTTAGCCCTGCGACAAGTTAAAGAGGTCCCATGTTTCCATCAGTGTAAAATTCATTCCGTAGTTTTCTTAAATTTTCGGGCAAAACTCAAGTTTTTCGTGGTATTCAAAACGTACCTTGTTTTACAAACGAGCGGCATTNGTGTGTGACGAAAGTAATGTCACGATATTTATCCTAAAAAACATTTTAATGCAAAAAGCCTTTCAAAAATGCGGAAATATAAGGATAGTCATCGATTAAGCGAGTTACTTGCTTGCAGCTGGTTTTCGAAAGTTGAATGATAGGGCTAAATATGGACAGTTACGCTATGTATCAAAGTATACCCAGTTTGTTATATACGTGAACCATTGTAAGTTTATTTGTGCTACAACGGATCTGAGGTTGTCAAAGAAAATCATGATTCCTTGACTCATTTTGAGAGAGGCCAAAGCGTTTGTGGTGTTGAATAAATAAGGTCTCGAGGTCTGGTGTATAGTGTCTTACACTTGTTCTTGAGTCGATGCAAATGCTCAAAATCCCATCCAAAAGTTTTTGCTGTGCTTAAGCTTTGATTATGTGAAACACGGTTAGTCTGTGGAATTTTTTCCTTTACTCATTTTGACCGAGTTTGATAAAGCTTGGGACACTTTGCGCATAGGGCCCACACGAAGTGACCGCAATTTACGTTTTTTCAGCTCTCTGCCATATCATTGTAGCGCTGGGAAGCATCACTCAGATTCATTTCAGAGTCGCTTGTTGATGCAGTGCTTGGCATGTCTCGATTTTTCTTTCTTTCCACTTGCACACGAGGTTTCGCCGTAGGCGGTCGATTTGAGTGGATACTACGTCAACAAGCCCTTGCAGATGACGTCTGTGACACGACGGAATCCTAATAACCTGGCAAATTCCGCACGGCGCCAAGACTTCTGCAAACGCTTTTGCGATTGCTTTGGTTGATGGACTGTTGCACGTCTTGCTTTTGCTTCTAAGATTACCTGGAACAGAAAGCAGCAACTCAAAATCAACTCTTCGCAAATAGTGTCGTTGAAAGCAATGCACGGCCATCTGTTGTGTGCGAACAACGTTTCCACCAAGTTATTAACCATCACAAATCTAGTCAAGTAAAAGCTCGATAAAATATTTAAGCCTAGACTTGGTGGAGTTTATTATTTTGGTATATGTACCACATTGTAGTGGAAGGCCAAAAAACTTACTGGAGCTGGAGTTGCAGAAAGTTCACGAAAT